>Ga0163144_10005393_pt1 | contig 28372 bp, 26 predicted proteins | sample OliLak19BULKMAT1_FD_123175 | JGI IMG/M metagenome (GOLD analysis project Ga0163144, IMG submission 123175) | Freshwater microbial mat bacterial communities from Lake Vanda, McMurdo Dry Valleys, Antarctica - Oligotrophic Lake LV.19.BULKMAT1 | ecosystem: Environmental > Aquatic > Freshwater >... | reverse complement strand
GGCGGGCTACGCCGCCCTGCACGAGGCCTACGGCCGGCTGCCGTGGCGCGACGTGGTCCAGCCGGCACTCGAGCTGGCCGAGTCGGGCTTTGCCGTGACGGAGGACTTCGCGGGGATCGTGGCTCTCATGAAGCCCGAGATGGATTTTCCCACGACGCAGGCGGTGTTCTTCCCCGGCGGCCGCGCACCACAGGTCGGCGACCTCTTCAAGCAGCCTGATCTGGCCCGCACACTTCGGACGGTGGCCGTAGAGGGCGCCGTCGCCTTTTACCAGGGCGATATTGCCCGGCGCATCGGGGCGTACTTTGAAAAAAACGGCGGCCTGCTCCGCTATGAGGACCTGGCGGGCTACCAGCCGCAGTGGGTCGAGCCACTGCACACGAACTATCGCGGCTACGACATCTACACACCGCCGCCGAACGGCAGCGGCGTGGCATTGCTTCTCCAGCTGAACATTCTCGAAGGCTACGATCTGGCGAAGCTCGGCCACAATTCGCCCGACTACCTGAACCTCGTAGCCGAGGTGCAGCGGTTGGCTATTTCCGACCGCAACCGCTATGTCGCCGATCCGGAGGTGATCTCCGTGCCGGTCGCGCATCTGCTGAGTGAGGAATACGCCGCCAGCCGCCGGCGGTCGATCACCCTGGGCCGGGCCATGGTGACGATGCCTTCGCCGGACCCGGCCGAAAAACCGGAACGCAGCAACACCACCCACCTGACCGTGGTCGATGGCGAGGGCAACATGGTCTCGCTCACCCAGACGCTTGGCGCGTGGTTTGGCTCGGGGGTCGTGGCCGCCGACACGGGAGTGGTTTTCAGCAACCAGATGCGCCACCTGCATACGGTGGCGGACAGCCCGTCGCAGCTGGGGCCCGGCCGCCGACCGCGTTCCAACCAGTCACCGGTCATTGTGCTGAAGGACGGCGAACCCGTCATGGCGCTCGGCACACCCGGCACCGAGGGCATCTGGCAGCGCCTCGTGCAGGTGCTGGTCAATGTCATCGATTTCAAAATGGACATGCAGCAGGCCGTGTCCGCTCCGCGCATGCTGCACGGCGGCCCGACCCGCCTCGCCCTCGACCCGCCGCCCTTGGTCAAGATGGAGGACCGCATCCCTGCCGCCACCGCCAACGAACTCCGCGCGCGCGGCTACAAGGTTGACCTGATCCCTGACGACGAAGGCAGCGTCAACGGCGTGCGACGCGATCCGGCCACCGGTCTGCTTTATGGTGGCGCCGATCCGCGGCGCTGGGGCCATGAGCCCGGTTGGTGGGGCCCGGCCGGTGCCGTTTACTCCATCGGGTGGTGAATTTCCTGCCATGAAAAAACAACTCGTCATTTCCTGCCTGGCCTTGCTGGTGTCCGCCGGATCCATGCTGAGCGCGGAATCCGTGACCAACGGTCCTGTCAGCCTCGTGCTCACCTACAAGGCCCATCCCGAGACCCGGGCCGAGTTCCGCACTTGGCTTGAGCAGCAGGGCGCCGCGCGCTTCGCCGCCTGGAAGGCCGAGGGTGTGATCGCCGACGCGAAGCTGCTATTCAGCACTTTTCCGTCGGCTGCGAATCCCGACCTCGTCGTCGTGCTGGATTTCGCGCATTTCACGGACAGCCTTCGCTGGCGGGAGATCGAGCGCCGCATGCCCGGCGGCCTTCCGCCCGAGGCGCTTCGGCTTGCGAGCGTCGACTCGGGCAACTACGGCGAGCCGCTCGCCCGCGCCGCCGCCGAGCGGCGCGATCCTACACGTGCGGTCTACCTGGTCGTTTTCTATCGCACGCATGTCAGCGCCGCCGAATACGCGAAATACGTCGCCGGCTACACCGTTCCGCAGATGCGGGAGTGGATAGCCGCAGGCCCGCTGACGGCCTACGACATGTTCTACAACAACTCCTCGTTCAACACGCCATGGGACTCCATGCTCGTAATGGAATACGCCGATCTCGCGGCCTTCACCCGCCGCGACGAGATCAAGTGGGCGGCGCGCGCCAAGCTCAACGCCACCGATCCGGTCTTCAAGTCCTACACCGATTCCAAGGCCAGCATTCGCGATGACATCGCGATTTTCCACGCCGACGCCATCCTGCTGCCGAGGTGAGCCCCCGCGGTATTTTAACCAGTGGACCCGTTTCCCGCCATCCCACCTGCTTTCCGACAGCGTTTGCTCCAGCTGCATCTGCTGACGGGCTTGGCCGCCGGTCTCGTGCTCGTCGTCATGGCTGCGGCGGGGGCCTGGATGGTGTTCCGCCCGGGCCGCCGCCACTCGCCGGTCAGGCCGAGCTGGCCCCACGTGCGCATCCTCAGCCAGGAAGGGCAGGAGGCCATCATCGCCAACGGCAACTGCCTGCCGCTGCCGGCGGGAGTGACGTTGCAGCAACGCACCAAACTCGAATGAGTTGTCGAGGCCACCCGACAATGAAGGAGAATTCAGGTAATTTTCAGGCTGGTTTCAGCCAACGTGTGCATATTGGGCGCATCCCATGAGTTTGAGTGCCCGCAAATTGCTTCACGCAGGTCGTGACCCACCTGTTCCGGGCGGCGAGCCAGGATGCCAGTTACACGCTGGTCGGTCGCTTCACCACGAAGCCTTACCATGTGTTTCTCAAGAAGGGTGACATCGGAATGCACACCTATCTGTACAAATTCCTCCACTCGCTGCGCGCCAGCGGCGAATACGACCGGCTCTACCAAAAATGGTTCGCGCCTTATAGCGGCGACGGTGTCCGCTGACCGCCCGAATATATTCCAGACAGAATTTACATCGATCCAAGTCCACCATGAAAACCTCAAGCCTCACTCCCGGTCTCCGCGCCGCCCTCGTCGGCATGACCTTCGCATTGCTGACCATCCTATATGGCCAAGGCATGGGCATCTTTTTTGGCGTCAACGAGGACGCCATCAAGCACCAGCTCAAATCGTCGGCGATGGAGGTGCGGGAAACCATCTACAAGGGGAATGAGGCCGCCATGAAGGCCGTTCTCGACAACTCATGGAATTACATGAAACGCGCCCACCTGCACGCAGGCGGCATGGGCACCACGGCGTTTGCTCTCATGATCGCCATGGGCCTGCTCGGGATCCCGCGGGTGCTCGCGCTCCTGCTCGGTCTCGCGCTCGGTGCGGGCGGACTCGGCTACTCGCTCTACTGGATGTGGGCCGGCTTTCGTGCGCCCGGACTCGGCAGCACCGGGGCGGCCAAGGAATCGTTGAAATGGCTCGCCATGCCCACCTCCGGGATGTTCGTCCTGGCCACGCTGACGGTGTTCATCCTGCTGCTGGTTGCGCTCTTCTCGCGGCCATCCGCCGCCTCACGGGTTGGCTGACCCGGGCATATTCTAGCCAGTCGGAATCGTTGCGTGGCGATCAGGGGCACGGTGCCGGTCTGCCGGGATCGGCCGGAAATGCGCGACAGCTAAATTTTTATTCAGATTGGATTTAGAGTCGGTTGACCTAACGAGGCTATGTTTTCGCACCCCATGAACTCCTCCCTGCTGACGATCTTGGCCTATGCGATGATCCTGGTCTTCATGGCCTTGATCATGACCAAGCGCATGTCCGTGTTGACGGCGCTGACTCTGGTGCCCATCGCCTTCGGCGTGGCGGCGGGATTCGGGCCCAAGCTCGGGCCGATGATGCTCGACGGCATCAAGGCGCTAGCGCCCACGGGCGTGATGCTGACCTTCGCCATCCTCTACTTCGGCATCATGATCGATGCCGGTCTCTTTGATCCTGTCGTGCGCCTTGTCGTGCGGCTCGTGCACGGTGACCCCGTAAAGATTGTCGTCGGCACCGCGGCCCTGGCCCTGTTTATCTCCCTTGACGGCGACGGCTCGACCACCTACCTGATCACCACCACCGCCATGCTGCCGCTCTTCATGCGGCTCAAGATGGACCGGCTCGTCCTGGCGAGCGTCATCATGCAGGCCGGCGGGATCATGAACATCCTGCCCTGGGGTGGACCGACTGCCCGGGCGGCCAGTGCCCTCAATCTCGACATGGGCCAGGTGTTTCCCCCGCTCGTGCCGGCGATGATGGTCGGGGCGGCTTGGGTGCTGTTCGTGGCGTGGATCCTCGGCCGCCGGGAGCGCAAACGGCTGGGTATCATTTCCGAGGCAGACCTTGGGGATGTGCATGCCTCGATGGCCGAAAGTGGCAACGGAACCGACAATGCGGGCATTCGCCGCCCGAACCGCGTCTGGGTAAATTTTATGCTGACCGCGGCCCTCATGATCGCGCTCATCACCGGGCTGTTGCCCCTGCCGGTCCTGTTCCTCATCGCCTTCGCCTTGGCACTGGTGATCAACTACCCGAGCCTCGCCGAGCAGAAGGCGCGCATCGAGGCCAATGCCGGTAACGCCATGGCTGTGGTCGCGGTCATTTTCGCGGCCGGCATCTTCACGGGGATCCTCTCGGGGACCAAGATGGTGGATGCCATCGCCGGCAGCGTCGTGGCCATTGTGCCGCCTTCCCTCGGGCCTTATCTGGCGGTCATCACCGGTATTCTCAGCATGCCCTTCACCTTCTTCCTGTCCAACGACGCCTTCTATTTCGGCGTGCTGCCGATTTTGACCGAGGCGGCCTCGCACTACGGTATCACCGCCGCCGAGATGGCCCGTGCCTCCCTTGTCGGCCAGCCGGTGCATCTGCTCAGCCCGCTCGTCCCGTCCACCTACCTGTTGGTCGGTCTCGCCAAAGTGGAGTTCGGCGACCACCAGAAGTTCACCATCAAGTGGACCGTGGCGACCTCGATGCTGATGCTGCTGACCAATCTATTGCTCGGGATCATCCCGTTCGCCGGCGCGGCGCATTGACGGTCCCGGGCCTGCCGCCTGCTTGAAGACCATCTACCCCATGAATCTAACTGCACGGAAGGTCCTGTTACCTTTCCACCTCTGGGCAGGTCCGACTCGATGGGCTGGATCGAGGGGCTGCACAAGTTCCTCCAGCTCGAGCTGGCCATCGGCGAGCCGATCATGGGCTACACCTCCCTGGTCTTCGGGATCCCTCGGGGCACCCCAGCAAAGGCGGACCTTGATCACAGCTGAGACGCTAGATTTCAAACCACCGACGATCCCAATATGAAAAACCTCCGTTCATTCATCCTCTTCGCGCTCGCCACTGGCTGGTCGCTCCTTGATCTGCCTGCGGCCGGAAAAACCCTGCTCTATGTCAGCCAGCACAAGCCGACCCCCGATGTGATCGACGCCGACACGAAAGCGCAGCAGCGCCTCACCGGACTCGGGTTCACGGTCATTTTTGCCGACCAAAACGATTCCCCCGCCGCGGCCGAGGGCAAGGCCCTCGTGGTCATCTCGGCGGGCGCGAGCGCCCACCGGCTCGAGGGAAAATACCGGACGGTGGCCGTGCCGGTCGTGGTGTTCGAGTCGTATGCGCTGCCGCACCTGGCGATGACCGCCCGCCGGCAGGACGTGGACTTTGGCACGAAGGATGGCAAGATCCGCTACCTCTGGCTCGTCAACGCCCCGCATCCGCTTTCCGGCGGCCTGGCGGCAGGCATGCACAATGTGGTGCAGAAGGGATGCCCGATCAACTGGGGCCGGCCCGGCCCGGGGGCCATCGTCATCGCCACGTTCCCCGACGAACTCGATAAATCCCCGATTTTCGCCTACGAGAAGGGCGCTACCATGGAGGGCGAGAACCTCGCCCCGGCCCGCCGCGTGATGCTCTTCCTCGACGGTGCCACTTTCCCCAACCTGAACGAGGCGGGCCTGAAGCTTTTCGACGCCGCCGTCCTTTGGGCGGTCGGCGCGAATTCCAGATAACCCCGCATGTACCTTTCAGCATACCTGTCACGCGCCCGCGGACACGTCCTCGTTCTGGCTGCTTTCGCACTGTTGTTACCGGTTTGGGGAGCGGAGCCGGCTCCCGGTCTGGCCGGCAAAAAAACCTTGGCCGCTGCGGGGCGGGCCGGTTTCTTTTTGCCTGACGAGGCGTTTGATCGTTTGGGGCAATCGGCGGGCGGCCGGCAGGCGCAGGGACTGGCTTTGTTCGATGCCGCGTTGTGCTGGACGGCGATGCGGCCGGTGGCCGAGCCCCCAGCCTCCGCGTGCGGGCACAAACTGCTCCTGGTCACCCTCAAGTTCAGCCCCAATCCGAAACCCGAGGGGCGAGCCGCCGTGGCGCGCACCAATGCGGCCCTGCTGCAGCACCTCGAGTCGCTGGGCTTCGCCGTGACGGTGGCCGACGAGGCGGAGCCGGCAAGCCGGGCGGAGGGGCAGGACCTGGTGGTCATCATGGCCACGATCCGGGCCAATCGCATGCTGGGCCGCCTCCTGCATGTGATCGTCCCCGTGATGAATCTGGAGAACGACATCCTGGATGACATGCGCATGACCGCGAAGCGCCGGCAGGTGGACTTCGGCGAGGTCGAGCAGCAGTCGGCCGTCGAACTGGTCAAAGCCCCGCATCCCTGACCGCCGGCCTGACTTCATTCTGCCTTAAATTTGTGGAGCCATGCTTCTACCTTTGAATACTCAACCGCCGATGGCATGCCGTCTCCCGCTTTTTTTAGCGATTATGGGCGGGCTCTTGACCGCCGGACTTCGCGCGGCCGAATCCGGGTTGGATGTCGGCTTCGATTTGACGCTGGAAGCCTCCGCGGGACTGAGTGGCGCGGGTCGCGGTGGCGAGGCGCTCCAAGGCCTGGGTCTAGGCTCTGCCGAATGGAACCAAGTCCCGCGCGATGACCCCGGGCCATCCTACGGGGCCTATGGCAGCGTGCTGGCGCTTGCGGGTCGCGGCCCGACCGAGCGTTATCTAGGGGATTTCCTGGCGGCGAGCAACATGGAGGGATATGATAGCGTGCGGCTCTACTCGTGGTGGCTTGAGGCCAGGCATAGTACTTGGTCATTGCGGGCCGGTGCGCTGCTCGCCGATGAGGAATTTGCGACCACCGAAGGGGGCGCCAATTTCATCAACAGTGCCTTTGGATGGCCTCCCTTTCTTTCGGCCAATTCCGTCAATACCGGCCCCGCCTTCTACGTTCCCGCATTGGGGCTCCGCTTGGAAGTCACTCGGCCCGGGATAGGGGCATGGCGGATGGGTGTTTATGACGGGGATACATTCGATTCGCCCACAGGCGATCCACGGATAAACCGCCACGGCGTGCGTTTCCGCATGGGCGGTGACCAGGGTTGGTTTGTAATCAGTGAAGCCATCCTGGCGCCCGAAGCGAACCTGACCCGCCTGAAGGCCGGGGTTTGGCTGCACACGGCGGCATTCGACGACGTGCGGGACGATGCGGTCGGCCAGCCCTTCGCCATCACGAGGGCCGCGCCGCACGTGCATTCCTCGAATTACGGCGCCTACCTCGCCGTTGAACGCACCTGGACAGGCGCAACCGACCAGGCGGGCGAGGTGGAAGTGTTCTTGCGCGGCGGGATCGCACCCGCCGATCGCAACGCACTGGACTGGGCGTTTGATGCCGGCCTGAGCTGGACCGGCTTGCTGCCGGGGCGCCCCGCTGACGTGGCATCACTGGGTCTGGCACACGCTTCGTTCAGTCCGCGTTTCGCCGAAAACGCGCGCGCGGCCGATCCGGCGAGCCCTCCACCCGACTTTGAGCAGGTCATCGAGGTCAGCTACACCGTGGCCATCTCCGAGCGCTGGAGTCTGCAACCCGACTTGCAATACATTCGTCATCCCGGCGGAAGTGTTGGGCAGCGCAATGCTCTGGTTTTTCTTCTGCGCGCAAATGTCAGTTATTGAATTCGGCGGTGGGTCCATGGGCACCCCGCGCACGATGCCCGGTTGGTGCCGCTGAATGGCGGCCAGCCAAGCCTGCATCAGCGGTTCAATGGCGTCGGCGCCAAAGCTGTTGAGTTCGCCGCTTACCCGATTATTCCGGCCGGTAGTTCGGCAGTGCAGGATCGAGCGGAGCGGTGGCGTGCAAGGTCGCCAGCCCGGCCAGCAGGCCCCACGCCGCGCGGAGCCTCATGGGGAATCGAGCTGGGCGCGACTTTGTGCCGCCAGCTCCGCGCGCAGCGGCAGGAAGACGGCCTGGTCCAGGAGGACCTGCTGGCCCTCGCGGCTGATGATGAAGCGGGCAAATTCCTCCAGCGCGGGATTGAGCGGCTGGCCCGGCGCCTTGTTGAGATTTAGAAACACGAGCCGGCTGAGCGGGTAGGTGGCGCGTGCCACCTCCTCGTAGTCCGGGGCGACGGCGGCTACTTTCCCGTCAGGGGCGATGGCCAGCAGGTTCACGCCGTCGCCGACGTAGGCGAGGCCGGCATAGCCGAGGGCGTAGGGATCGTCCGCCACGTGCGGGGAGATAGGGAACACGTTATCGACGAAATTTAGGTCGGGTCGCCACTCGCCGCGTCGGTCGCCTACGCTCAGCACGCGCTGGCGCACGAATTCCTCGAAGCCGTTCCAAGGTTTCACGGCCCAGACATGGATGGGCTTGTCGGCCCATTTGCCGGTGAGTCCAAGCTGGCCCCAGGTCGTGATGGGCTTGCCGCCGCGGTGTTGCGTGGTCGAGAGGATGGCGTCGAGCTGCCCGTAGGTCAGCTGCCTTAGGGGATTGTCCTTGTGGACGAAGAAACCGACTGCATCCAGGAAACCAAAATGCCGCCAGGTGCCGCCGGCGATGGGCGCGCTGAACGGGTCGTAACCGAATTTCTTTCGGAACTGGGATATGTCGGTCGGCTTGAGCTCGCGCGAGACGGCTACGAAGTCGATGTCGCCCGCGATGAGTTCGATGGCCCCAAGGCTCCCCGCGTAGGGCGGGGGTACGTCGATGGTCACCTTGGGGTAGTGTTGCCGAAACGCGGTGATCCACCGTTTCGTCAGGTCGGCCAGCACGTCGGAGGCCGCGCCCTTCAGGTGGACGGTCAAGCCGGGGTCATGCTTCGGCTGGAACGACGACAGGCCCGTGTCCAGCGTGGGCTGGAGCAGTTCGCGCCGGGGCAGCACGCGGCCGTTCTGCTTCCAGTGCTCGGCTTCGGCCGGCGTGGCCTTGGTCGGCATGTCCCTGCCTGGCAGGGGGCCGAGGATGCAGACCAGCAGCATTAGGGAAAAACCGGAACGACGAAGGTGGAGGAATGTGTTCATGAAGAATAATCCTGTCGGTGGTGGGGGCCGGCCTAGGACGGCCGGAGCGGACGCACGGGACTATGCGCCCGCAGCCTTAAGCCAACATGAACGCTTTCCTAACAAAATTTCAGCTAGCCCGGGACGTGACCGGAATCTCAAACACCATGCGGAGCCCGTGGCCGGTCGTCGTGTCCTCGGCCCAGATCCGCCCCTGATGGAGCGTGACGATGCTGCGGCAGATGGCCAGGCCGAGGCCGCTGCCTTTGTCATGCTGGGTCGCGTGGGCGAGGCGGACAAAGCGCTCGAAGATCCGTTCGCGCTCCCCCAGAGGCACGCCCGGGCCCTCGTCCTCGAAGGCCACGCGCCAGCCCGCCGGCAAGAGTTGGGAGGTAAGCGTAATGCGTTTGCCCTGCGGGGTGTAGTCCAAGGCGTTGGTCAGCAAGTTGAGGAGCACCTGGCGCAGCCAGCGGGTGTCGCATTCGACCCGTCCCTCGCCGCTGTGCACATGGGAGAGCCGCACGCCCCGGCTATCCGCCAGCACCTGGGCGTCCTGGGCGAAGCCTTCGATGTAGGAGCGCGGGTCGACCGGCTTGCGGCTGATGGTGATGGCATCGGCCTCCGCCCGGGAAAGGAACAGCAGTTCCTCGATGATCTTGTTCAAGTGGGAAATTTCCTCAACCACGACATGCAGCGATTCTTCCTGCGCGGGAGTCAGGCCGCCATCCATAAGCATTTTTTCCGTCTGCAGGCGCATGAGGGAAAGGGGCGTTTTCAATTCGTGCGAGGCCTCGGCGGTGAAGCGCCGCACCTGTTTGAAGGAAGATTCCAGGCGGTCAAACATCTGGTTAAGCAGACGGGCCAGGTTGGAAATCTCATCCTCGACGGACGACACCGGAATGCGTTCGCCGAGATTGTCTGAGCCGATATGAGTGGCGGTCGCCTGTATCTGCCGCAATGGCCGAAGCAAGATGCTGCTGAGGAAAAAACCGATCAAACTGCTGGCGATCACCATCAGGACCACCATGCCGTAGAACACCTCCTGGTAGGCGCCGACCAGGCTGCGCACCTGGTCCTTAGGGACGGCCATTCGGACCAGCAGATCGCCCATGGTGTATTCGCCGATGCGCATCTCGCCCAAGTCGCCGACAATCGCGTTGTAGGTGCGGCCTTCCGTCGACAGGTGTTGCGGCGAGCCGACTTTCATGGTTAGAAACAAACGCCGCAGCGCCAGCGACACCAAGTGGCCCTGCATCGCCGTGTCCGGGATGAGCCGGTCGCTCAGGTTGCGGGAACTATACGTGACCCGGTCCTCAGCGCTGTGCACCTCGATGTGATACCGCACCGAGGCATTCGTCGCGAGCCGTTCGGCGACCTGCGCGGGGGCCAGTCCCGCCGCTTCCGGCCCGAGGCGGCGCTCGATCTGCTCGAACTCCGCGGCGAGGCCAAGGTCCAGCGAATGGATCATATGCTGCTCGACAAGGAAGCGTCCCACGCGAAAGAAGCAGCCTAGCGTCAGCAGCGACGCCACCGTATACCAGAAGGCGATCCGCACGCCGACCGATTTCATAGCAGCTGGTAGCCGATACACCGCAGCGTCTTGAAGAGCGGCTTGGCGGGGTCGGTCTCAAGCTTCATGCGCAGCTTGCTCATGTAGACGTCGAGGAGGTTTGTATCAATGTCGTAGTGCGACTCCCAGATCTTCTCGCAGATGAACGTGCGCGGCAGGACGCGGCCGGCGTTCTGCAAGAACACCTCAAGCAGCGCGAACTCGCGGCTGGTCATCTCGACGGGCTTACCCTGTTGGGTGATGGTGCGCGCCAGGAGGTCGACGCGGATGCCGCGGTGCTCAAGCACGGTCTCCTTGGTGCTGGCCTGGCGCCGCAGCAGCGAGCGGATTCGCGCGAGAAGCTCCGCCAGGCTGAAGGGCTTGGGCAGGTAGTCGTCGGCCCCGAGGTCAAGGCCGCGGATGCGGTCCTCCACGGCGTCGCGCGCGCTGAGGATCAGCACGGGCTCGTTGAAGCGGCTCTCTCGCCATTCCCGCAGCAGGTCGAGACCGTCGCCGTCGGGCAGGCCGAGGTCGAGGATGACGCCATCGTAGTGCGTCTCGCACAGGGCGTCGCGCGCCTCGCCGCAGGACTGCACCCAACGGGCGGTGTAGCTGTGTTCGGACAGGCCCTTCTTGAGGAACTGCCCGAGGCGTTTCTGGTCTTCAACCACTAGGATCTTCATGGGGCGGGGGTGGGCCTTTGGAGCTAAGATGAAGCACTCGCGAGCGGGAGCGAGTGCAATTTCCATTAAAAATAATTCAGGGTGGGTTAATCGGCGATTCAGCTGAAGGTGTTAGGGTCCTTGCGCACGCATGAAGAACCGGCCCCGCCTTTTGCTCGCCCTGGCCTTGCTGCCACTGGTCAATCTATCTGCCCAACCGGCCGCCTCGTTTGAGGAACGGCTCCGGTTGCTGGAGCATCAGGTGCAGATACTCGCGGGAGAGAACGCCGACCTGAGACAGCAGCTGGGCTGGAATGACCGGGCGGTCCCGGTGTTGCCCTTGCCCGGCGGCAAGGAAACCAAGTTGAACATCGGCGGCTTCCTGCAGGGCCAGGCGGAATTCGGCCGCGCCGCCGATCCCCGCTGGAACGGCGTGAAAGACCGCATCTTTTTCCGACGCGCCCGCATTTACGTGGCCGGCAGCTTTGCGCAGAATTTTGATTTCAAGGCGGAACTCGACCTGCAGGGCAACACCCTCGGGGCCGGCACCGGCCAGCTGGCCCGGGCCAACGAAATCTACATCAACTGGCGCAAATATGAATTCGCCAACCTGCGCTTCGGCCAGCTCAAGCCCGCCTTTGGCGGCGAGGCTCTCGCCAGCGACACCAAGCTCTTCACCATCGAACGCTCATTGTCGAGTGACCGCCTGACGGATGGCCGGCAACTGGCCGTGGCCGTGGCGGGCGATCTGCTCAAGAAACGGGTCAGTTATCTCGCAGTCGCCGCGAATGGCAACGGCAGCAACGTGAGTGCGAATGACAACAGCAGGTTTCAGAAGTCGGCTCGGCTGTCATTCGTGCCCCTGGCCACGGCCAGCGACAAGCTCACCCTCGGCGTGGACGGGTTGTGGACGGAGGACACCAATCTCGCGAAGAGTGACCTGGGCTTGGCCGGAAATCTCTTCACCGGGCGCCGAGCGATGCGCGGCGCCGATCTGCTCTGGACCCATGGTTCACTGGACTTCAACGCGGAGTGGCTGTACGGCACGTTCCGGCCGACCGGGGCCGTGCCTGCGGCGAAATTCGACGCCGAGGGCTGGCAGGTAACTGCGGCCTATTTCGTCCTGCCCGCGCAGCTGCAGGCGGTGATCAAGTCAGAGTCCTTTGATCCGAACACCTCTTTCGGCGGGGACGCCATCCAATCCACGACCTTCGGGCTGAACTACTATCTCCGGACGGAGGACATCAAGATTATGCTCAACTACATTGATGGCCGCGTGCCCGGCTCGGGCACTGACGGCGGCCGGTTGGTCGGCCGGGTGCAGCTGGTGTTCTGATCCGAGGTTCATTCCCCCCTCCACTCGTGAAGATCAACTCTGGTCCCCTGAGCGAAAATGTCCACCTGTTGCGGTGGGTGAGGAAGAGGGCGGATCTGTGCCAGCCCGATGCGATCCGCTGGATCGACGGTTCCCAGCGGAAATACGATGCCCTCTGCGCGATGATGGTGAAGGGCGGGACGTTCATCGCATTGTACCAGAAGAAGTGGCCGGGCTGCCACCATGCCTCATTCCCCAGTCCATAAGCACACCATCCAATACCCCAAAAAAATGAAAACATCCCTGTATCGTTCCCTCACAAGTGCCGCGGTTGCCCTGCTGTGCCTTGTCTCCGCTCCGTTCGCCGGTGCCCAAACCGGCACGGTCGAGCCGCGCAAGACCGCCGGACTCATGCACCCCGAGAATCCCACCTGCCTGCTGATCGGCTATGATGCTAGGCCGGAAAGCCGGGCGGCGTTCCACAAGTATCTCAGGGGCGAAGGCTCGAAGCAGCTCGAGGCCTGGAAGGCTGCGGGCAAGCTCCAGAAATACCAGATCGTTTTCCAGAACTTCGACGAGTGCAACGAGGGACCAGACGCCATTCTCATCCTGACGTTCGAAAAATTCGTCGACAGCTACAAGTGGGTGGACGTCGAAATCGAGAACCCGAGCGGCCTCACGCCGGCCGGCCAGAAACTGGCGCAGGCCCGCTACAGTGTGCTCGCCGAAAACATCGCCACTCGGGACGTTGGGAACGAGGATCCGAGCGCGACGGTGTTTGAAGTGAGCGTTTACGACACGACGAAGGACAAAGTTGCCTACAAGAAGTTCGTCGCGGAGTATCCGCGGGCAATGTTTGAGAACTGGATCGGGCAGGGGGCGGTGGCCGAATATTCCGTCTATGTTCCGATGCAGCCGTATGGCCACCCGTGGGACTCGATGATCATCCTGGGTTACAAGAACGCCACTGCGCATGCCGCCAGTGCCAAGGTCAAGGTCAGGAGCTATGCCGACCTGGCCGGCAACGTGGCTTACAACACCCAGCTCGTCACCCGTGATACCATGCGCACCAAGGTGGGCGAGGTCTTCTATCACCCCATCGTCGCCAGGTAACGCGCCGCCGACGTCCTCCACCAATAAGGGCTGGAAGGTCTGGACCGTCGGAGGCGACATTGCGTGGATCGAACCGGACGCCAACGGCCGACTCCGGGCCATCAGCCCCGAGGCCGGCTTCTTCGGGGTCGCTCCCGGCACCGGCCACCACGCCAACCCGAAAGCGACGCAGGCGCTGGCGAAGCACACCGTCTTCACCTACCGCGCCCTCACCGATGAGAGTGGCGTCTGGTGTGAAGGCTCGAAACACCGTGTCCGCCAATCCCCCCTGAGTAGGTTCGCATTCATGACCGCCGGCGAAGTCATGACCAAATCAAAGCCCTGCCGCCGACCCGTGGGGTGGTGTCGTTGTGGAAACCGTGGTTCACCTTCGGATAGAAATGGGCTTCGTAACGTACTCCGGCCGCTTTGAGCGCGCTTTCGTACGCGGGCCAGCCGTCGTTCACCCGCGTATCGAGCTCCGCGTAATGAATCAGAAGCGCGCCCTTGATCTTCGCCGCCTCTTCGGCCTTGGGTTGTCCGCCGTAGTAGGGGACGGCAGCTTTGACCAGATTGGGCAGCCGCCAGGCAAGGGTGTTGGCCATGGCTCCGCCGAAGCAAAAGCCGACGACTCCCAATGAGCCGTTGACCGCCGAGTGACCGTGGAGAAAACGAGCACCGGCGACGAAGTCCTCGACCACCTTATTGCGATCAAGTTTTTGCTGCATGGCCCGGCCCTCGTCATCGGTACCCGGGTAGCCACCGAGCGGCGAGAGGGCGTCCGGCGCAAAGGCGACGAATCCGGCCAGCGCGACGCGTCGGGTCACGTCTTCAATATATGGGTTCAGACCGCGATTTTCGTGCACGACCAGCACGCCGGGAAGTTTACCGGTGGCTCCTGCGGGTTGCGCGAGCAGCCCGCTCACCTCGCCGTGGCCATCCGGGGACGAATACGTGGCCGGTCCGCTGGTCACCCGCGGATCTTCCTTGGGAACCTGAGCGGCGAAGGCGTAGCGCGGGCTGAGCATCTCCAGCAGCGCGGCTGCGGTGAGGGTGCCGACGGCGAATTTTCCGGCACGATCGAGGAACATGCGGCGGTCAATTTTTCCGTGGGCGTAATAGTCGTAAAGATCGAGCAACTCCTGATCGAAGTCCTGGGCGGTCGGACGGCTGGCGGGAACAGGCGCGGAAGGTTCAGGCGATGAGGGTCACATGGTGGGGATGAGGGAGACGGGTCATTGCTTCAGATTGGCTGATCCGCCAACCGGAGGTGGGGAGATTTATGGTGCTTTTCGGCAGGCGGTCGGCGGGCATCCGATCCGCGTGGCGGGATTGCTCAGGGACCCTTGGCGCGGACAAATTCGATCGAGTAGGTTTGCTGTTGGGTCGGCTGGGTGTATTCGCCGATGAGCCGATCGGTCGTTGGGTCGTGAAAGAGAATGTAGGTTGAGCCGGCGTATCCGACGTCATTGAGCTCGACGAGCAGCTGAGCCCTGCCGCCGCCTTCCCGCCACGCTGCCCGGGAAACGCGAATCGGTTTGGGGTTAAAATACTGCGCTTCGAGTGATCCTTGAGGCGTCGCATCACGGATCTCCAAGACGTAGCCGCCATCCTCGCGGTGCCACCGGCCAAAGGTGGCTCGAACGGTGCCGGGAACTGCCGGGGTTGCGGTGGGCGTCGGCGGTGCCGCCGGTCTCGGGGTCTGGGCGGCTGAGATGGGGGCGGGTGGCGACTTTGCTTCGTCTTTGGAACAGGCGCTCAGTGCAAGTGCGATCCACGCCCCGGAGCAGCCGAGGATCGTCCAGCGCAGGATCGTCTGCCGCCGGCCTGAACGTGCTTGGGGCAGGGGACCTGGGGAGCTCGGGTGCATCCCCTCAGGCGAAAGGGGAAACCCGGCGGCTGCAAGGCGGCACTGAATCGATGGAGGTTGGATCACCGGGCGGCCTGACTCGCCGCTGACGACGGTCGATGGGGCGCTTCATGGCCGCGGATGATCTTGAAAAAATCGGACGATTGCGCGGGGTGCCTCGTTCAAGAACGTATGTCCGCCAGGATGAATCAAGGTGACCACGGGCGCGCCCAGCCTTGACGGGTAGAGGGTGGCTCCGGTGCCACCCTCGGGCCACGGCTGCCCTATCTCGTTGCATCCGTTGGTGAGGCGGGCGGCAGCGATCGTGCCCTGCTGCCAAGTGAATTTCACCAGCGGATCCGCCTGGCCCGCGATGTGAAGCAAGGGGCGCGGAGGCCTCCGCTTCGATCCGGAGGCGGGGCGACCCAACGCCGCGGCGGACGGTGCGAAGGCGGCGAACGACTCTCCGCGTTCCGCCCAGAGCAGGTAAGTGAAGGCTCCTCCATTTGAGTGGCCGGTCGCGTAGACTCGTTTGGGATCCACCTTGCCCTCGGCTGTAAGTGTGGTGAGCAGGGCGTCGACCCAGGCGAGGTCGCGATCGTCCTGATCGCCGGCTGCATGCTGCCAACCCGATTTCTGACCCTGCGGATCCGTCAGTCTCCCGGGCGTTTTGAGCCCCTGAGGATAAACGATGACCGCCTCCGGCCAGAGCGTGTGCAGATTGAAGGTTCGGGCGGCATTCCTCATGGTGCCACCGTGTCCGTGGAAAACCAGAACCAGCGGAGCATTCCGAGCGTTGGCGGGCGTATGAACGAGGGCTTCACGAGTAATCCCCGCAACGATCCATTCTCTCCGGACGGGCTCGCTGAAAGAGGTGCCGGCAGCGGCGAAGACGAGAAACGACCGGAAGACGCTTTGCAGGGAAACGATTGGTCGCATCGAGGAAGAGACGGACTTCGCACGTCGAGGGTTACATGTGGCAAGGGGAGCCCGGCCTGGATTTGTCCTTTTCCCGGGAGCGCGGGTGGGTTTGGGTCGAGGGATGTCACTTGTACCACCCATGGGCCAGCCCCTCCACACGCTGCGGCCGGCCGAGCCGGGCGATGTCACCGCGATCGTTGGGCTGGTGACGGAGTTGGCCGAGTTTGAAAAGCTCACCCACCAGCTCGAGCTGACGCCTGATCTGCTGCGGCTCCACCTTTTTGGCCCGAAGCCAGTCGTGGAGTGCATGGTGGGCGAGGTCGGTGGGGAAGTGGTGGCCTACGCGCTGTTTTTCACGAACTTCTCCACCTTCCTCGCGAAACCGGGACTCTATCTGGAGGATTTGTACGTCAAGCCGTTGTATCGAGGAAATGGAGTCGGAAAGGCGCTCCTGACCCATCTCGGGCGGCTGGCGCTGGAGCGGGGATATGGGCGCTTCGAGTGGACGGTGCTCGACTGGAATGAGAATGCGATCCGCTTCTATGAGCGCATGGGTGCCACCGTCCTGCCCGAGTGGCGAATCTGTCGCGTGACGGGTGACGCTCTGACGTCACTGGGCCGCTCGGCAACCGGCCGGTGAGGGCCGGGCGGTGAGTGTCGATCGGTCCCCCGCGGCTGCCCGGGAAGGGTGGATCGAGACCTCCGGCTGCGGCCTGAGTTCCTCTCTGCCTACGAGCTAACACGTAGGCCGACTTACGTGATAATGCCCGCGGAAAGAACGTTGCCGATTGAATACGCCCAAGCCATCGTGGAGCTCTCCAATCGGCCAGGTGCACAATCTGGCTGGAACTTGAATCCGTCTGCTTTCTTGAACCATGAAAACCCTGTTTCATCTTTACGCGATCAACCGTGACGGCTTTCGAGTGACCCCGAAAGAAACGGCAACCGACCGGGCACGGGCAGAGCGTCTGCTGCGTGTCCGAAATTCGGTTTCCGCGGGTCAGAATGCCTGCTCGGAGAGTGGAGTGGGGCGGCAGTGGGTTGCGGTTGAAGTCGAACGTTCCAGCGGCCGGCACTTGGCCTCCCTCGGGCTTTCCCGCAACTGAGCGCGTCGGGACGCCGGCTTACCGCGAGGTAGCCGGTCGTTGGGTGTGCATGTGGAGACGGTGCAGTCGTGGCGGGTGAGTCTGCGCAAATGCCATGGGGCGGCAGTGTCAGGCCGTTGCAACGATGCCAGTCCGGTCCACGAGCCGCGGCCGACAAGAGTTTTGAGTGTCTTTTTTCCCGGAACTCGGGCCATCTTGCGGTTTGCCGACCATGGATCGTATCGCCTCTACCTTCGCCCGCGCCCGCACTGAGAACCGAGCCGCACTTGTCGCTTACCTCTGTGCGGGGGACCCCAGTTTCGAGACGTCCCTCGAAGCCTGTCGGACACTGCTTCGCAGCGGTGTCGATGTGTTGGAGCTTGGAGTGCCGTTTTCGGATCCCTTGGCGGATGGATTGACCAATCAGCTTGCGGCGCAGCGTGCTTTGGAGGGAGGAATGACGGCAAGCCGGGTCTTTGAGTTGGTTCGCAAAGTCCGGGGGGAGTTTCCGTCCTTACCGATCGTATTTTACACTTATTATAACCTCATCTTTTCGAACGGAAGCGAGGCTTACGTGAAGAGCGCAAAGGAGGCTGGGGTGGATGGGCTGCTCACGCTTGATCTTCCTCCGGAGGAGGCTGCGGAATTGTCGGAGCTTGCGGCCAGGCATGGGCTGCAGACCGTTTTCATCGTTGCGCCGACCACGCCCGATTCACGTTTACCGGTGATCTGCGCAGCCACCACGGGATTCATCTATTATGTTTCCCGGGAAGGGGTGACCGGCGTGCGGGATACGGTCGCGACCAACATTCCTGATGCCGTGGCCCGGATCAGGGCGTGCACCCGCCTCCCGGTCGTGGTTGGATTTGGCATTTCGAAGCGAGAGCACGTGAAGCTGGTGGCCGCGCATGCGGACGGGGTGGTTGTCGGCTCGGCATTGGTGAACTGTATCCGTGAAAACTTGGGTCAGGAGCGGGCGATGTTTAATCGACTCGGCGCAGTGGCTGCCGACTTGGCGGCAGGACTCCAACGGGATTGAACCCCCGCCGGTCTTCACGGTCTCGCATCTCTCTGGCGCTTACCATGGTCTCTCGCAAGATCCTGCTGATCGACGATGACCGGGTTCAATTCGTCGTCACCCAAGCCTTGATCGAGGGTTTTGGCGGTGACGGTTACATCTTGGAGTGGGTGCCGACCTACGAGTCGGGGATCGAGCGTTTGCTGAGTGGCGCTTATGAAATTTGCCTCTTGGACTATCAGCTTGGTCAGCGGGATGGATTGGAACTGATCCGAGACGCTACCGCGCGCGGGTGTCGCACGCCGATCATCTTCCTGACCGCGGAGTCTTCGGCCGCCGTGGACATTGAAGCGATGGAGGCCGGTGCTCTTGATTACCTCATCAAGGGAGAAATCACCCCGGGGATGCTGGGGCGTTCGTTGCGCTATGCGCTCAAGTTGGGCAACTCGCTCGAGCAACTGCGTCTGTTGGCGACGCGTGATGAATTGACCGGACTGATGAACCGGCGGGCGTTTGATGGTTGGCTCGGTGAGGAAATTGTTCGGTCGCGTCGGTTCTCCCGACCCGTCGGACTGGTCCTGCTCGATCTCGATCATTTCAAGTCGATCAATGATCGGTACGGCCATCCGGCGGGAGATGCGGTGTTGCGGGAGATGGCGCGGCGGGTGGCCGAGACGATCCGCACGGTTGATCGGGCCATCCGCTATGGGGGTGAAGAGTTCGCGGTGATTGCGACCGAGGCGGACGGGCCGGGGGCGCTGGAAACGGCACGACGGCTCGTGGCGGCCGCTTCGGCGTCCCCGGTGCGCTTGCCGGATGGGCGCGAAATCACGGTATCTCTCAGTGCCGGAGCGGCGGCGTTTCCGAACGACGCCGGAGATTCCGCCTCGTTGATCGAGGCGGCTGATTTAGCGCTCTACCTGGCCAAACGTTCTGGACGGAATCGAGCGGTGGCTCACGATCCCGGGCTTCGTTCCTCGTTGCCATTCCCGGCGGAAAGTGGCTGAAGGCGGTCTGGCACGCCCCTTGGTCCCTGTCTGGCAAACGCAGCGGTGAGTATCTCGAACGTCACTTGGCGGGAGGAGTGTTCGGAACCATCACGCGCAAGCTCGCGGGATGGACCTTCACCTCCAGGTTGGCGTCGATCTGGTGGATTTCTCCATCCGTGTGGACGAGCCCCGGTCCACCCCGTTCGATCCAAAAGTGCGTCCCGCGCAGGCGACGAACCCGCGCACTGCCGTCAATTCGACCAAGGAAGAGTCGGACGGCGAGCGGCAGAGCACTGACCAACCCCACACGGGTGATCACCGTGAGATCCAGTTGCCCGTCGTCCACCGAGGCGCCTGGCGCGATGTAGCAATTGTTGCCGTATTGGTCGGAGTTGGCGATCGCGACGATAAAGGCCTCGGTCTCCAAGCGGTTGGCATCACTCCGGATCACGTAGGATTCAGGGCGGTAACCGAAAAACAGGCGCCAGGTGGTTCCGAGATAGGCGGCGAACCCGCGACGGGTGAGCTGGCTAAAACGGGCGCTGATCTCTGCGTCGAAGCCCAGGCCCATGGCGTTGAAAAATGGGATGCCGTTGACGGTTCCGGTATCGATTGAACGGATCTTGCCGTGCAGCAGGGTTTGAAACGCGTCACGTCCGGGTCTCGGGACTCCAAGATGGCGTCCGAGTCCGTTGCCGGAGCCGCAGGGGATGAGTCCCAGTGCGGCTGGAGAGTGGACCAGTCCGGCGGCGACTTCGTTGATGGTGCCATCGCCGCCAATCGCAACCACGAGGGTGCAGCCGTCGTCGACGGCGGCGCGCGCGAGGTCAGTTGCGTGGCGAGGACGCTCGGTCGGAACGACCGAGGCGTTGAGCCGGTTCTCCTCGATGAAAGCGCGCGTGCGCTCGAGCAGGATTGGATTCTTGGCGTTGCGGCCCGAGCAGGGATTGAAGATGAAGCGGGCTTTCACCGGTTCTTGGTGAAAGCATGATTCCTAGACCGGCGCGAGCGAAGATCCTGATCGACTCAGGTCGGCGCGTGAGGGGAGGACGTCTTTGAGAAGAATCAGCGAGCCCTAACAATTGCCAGAGCGGTGGGAAGGCGGTTGGATGTCATCGATGCAACGGGTCATGCACATTTTGACCGGCCCAACGGCCGTGGGGAAAACGGAGTGGGCCCTTCGGTGGGCGGAAGCCCGGGGAGCGGAAATCATCTCGTGCGATTCGCTTTTGTTCTATCGGGGAATGGACCTGGGAACGGCCAAGCCGAGCGCGGCGGAGCGGGAGCGAGTACCGCACCACCTGATCGACGTGTGCGCGGTGACGGAGCGCGTCACGGTCGTTGACTACGCCGGTTGGGCGCAGCGGGTGGTGGCGGAAATTGAGTCTCGAGGTCGTCCGGTGCTCGTCGTGGGAGGGAGCGGATTTTACCTTCGGAGTTTTTTCTCGGCGGTCGGGGATGACATCGCCGTACCTGAGGAATTGCGGAGCGAAGGGGAGCAGCGGCTGGCGAGGGAAGGGCTGGCGTCGCTTGTTGAAGAGTTGCGAAGGCTCAATCCGGCGGGACTGGGAACGCTTGATGTTGCAAATCCTCGCCGCGTCTTGCGAGCGCTGGAGCGGTGTCGGGTTTCGGGCCGGACACTGGCCGACCTTGCGGACGCGTTTGCGCGCAAGCCGAGTCCCTTTGGGGGTTGGGCGTTACACGTGAGTCGCTTGGACTGCGATCCCGCGCTGCTCAACCAGCGGATCGCTCAACGGGTTCAGGTGATGCTGTCAGCGGGCCTTCTGGAGGAAGTGGCGGAACTTCGAGGTCGTGGATTGGAGAGTAATCCGAGTGCGGCGGGTGCGATCGGATACCGGGAGTCATTGGCGGTGCTCCTCGGAACCGCCAGACGGGAAACCCTGGCAGAGGACATCGCGCGAAACACGCGAGCGCTGGTCAAGAAACAGCGCACGTGGTTCAAGACGCAGTTGCCGTCGCATCGCACCCTCCAGACCGCGGAGGCGACGGTGGGAAACCTCTTCGACGGACCTGCTTTTCACCCTGTTTGATCGCTTCGTTCCTTGGGGGCCAAGGAGCCAGGGCGTTCGCTTGCACCGTTCTCAGCGAATCTCCTCGAGGGTGATCTTGAAGCGGGCGAGAGAACTTCCTTCGAGTCGCTCAAGATCGGCGAGCGCGATGCGCAGACTCACCTGAGCCTGAAGTTCGTTGACGCGGGCGATTTCGAGATCGTCTTGGGCCTCAAGGACGCGACGGCTGGTGGACAGGCCGGCGTTAAAACGAGCCCGTTCGAGCTCGTATTGGCGTTGGCTCAATTGGGTGGCGAGGGCGGAGATGCTGGCGCTCTCGCGATTGGTTTCGACCGCGCGGACGGCGGCGCGGACATTCACCACCAGATCCTGGTCGATCTGTTGATAACGCGCCTGTTCCCGGTTGACGCTCGTCAACGCGAGCCGGTAGCGGGCCTTTTCTTCGCGCAGACCCCAGGGCATGCGCAGGGCGAAATCGACCTGCCAGGAATAACCATCACCGCTCCAAGTCCGGGTTGCAGCGTCGTCGAGTTTGGCCTCGCGGCTGTTCAAGCCCATGGCTGCTCCCACGTCGAAGGTGGGCAGACGGTTGCGTTTGGCGCTTTCGGCATCGATTTCGAGTTGTCGGATGGAGGCGGCGGCGGAAGCGAGGGCGGGTTGATTGTCGCGAGCAAGCTTGTAAGACGTGTCGAACGAGACCGCTGAAATTGGGCTGTTCTCGAAACCCACCTGGCCGAGTTGCTCGTTAAATTCGAATTGTCCGATCAGGTCCAGGAGGCCGTCTTCCCGATCCTTTACCGCCTGCTCGGCGAGGAGGAGACCGCGCCGTGCGTTGGCGACGCCGACCTCGGCTTGGAGCACATCAAGATCGGTGGCTACGCCGGTCTGGCGGCGGGTGCGGTTCTCTTCGAGGAGCTGTTGGGCGAGTTGGAGGCTCAGGTTGCGCACAATGCGCTGTTCGCGGGCAAAAACCAAATTGTAGTAGGCGGCCTCGACGTTGCGAACGACCCCCAGGACGCTTCCTTTGAGATCAAGATTGGCACGGTCGACGCCGATTTCTGCACGCCGGATCGCGGCCCGATTGAAAGCGATGCCGCCCCCGCGAAGGATGGGCTGCCGAACCGAAAGGCTGAAGTCACCGTTGTACGCGGGATTGAGGAAAAGATTGCGCGAGTTGCTCTCGCCCCGATCGAGCGAGGTGCTGGCGCTGATGGTCCCACCCGTGACGACCTTTTGCGAAACGCCTGCGCGCAACTCCTGGGCCTTTTGTCGAAGTCCGACCGAGGTGACGCCATCGATCGAACTGACCGCGCTCGGTTGCTGATTGGTGTTGGCCCGGCCCGTGACTTCGACGGCGGGATCGTAGTCGGATTCCGCGATGAGAACCGACTCCCTTGCCTGGGACGTCGTCAGCCGCTGAATCTGCAGATCAAAATTGCGATCCAAGGCGCGGGCGACGCATTCCTCCAGCGTGAGTTGGGAAACGGTGGCCGACGGCGTGGGTGCCGGGATCGTCTCCCGTGCCGGATCCGAACCGCTGGTCTGTGCGCGCGTGGGACCGGCGGCAATGGCAAGGAAGGCAACAGCGAGGACGGGACGAAGGCGATTCATGCGACGAGGCAGGCGAAGATAGCGTTGAAACACGGACGCGACAGGAAAAGTTTCGGTTTTAAAGGATTCTATGGACGGAACTCCTCCGAAGGCGGGCGCGAGCGGACCCCAAGGCGAAGACGAAAACGGATGGAGCCAAGTTTCAAACACGGCGATCATTTTTCCGGTTTCGGCCCGTCCCGACGAACGCTGAGGGAAGAAAAAAGGCCGTGCAATCGATGCACGGCCTTAAGAACGAAGAGTTTGGGCCCCCCGGGGTCAGGGAGCGATTGGGGCCGATTTGGCCAATTCCTTTTCCACCAAATCATTGAGATAGTCGCCGGCGTTCCTCGATGCCACGACCTGCGCGAGTTGGGTGCGGGTTTCGACGAAGCGGGGATTGGATTCGTCGGTCACCGGAATGACCTTGTCAGCGACGTGAATGACGAGCCCTTGAGTGCCCGAAAGGATCATCTCTGAAACGCTTCCCTTTCCGAGAGATTCCAAGGCACCGAGGATGGCGGGATCGAGATCCTGAGGCCTCTCGCGGAGTGTGAAGGCAGGGATCGATTTAACGGTGAAGGTGAGGGAAGTGGACGCTCCCGCCACCTCGGCCGCTTTCTCCAGTGAGACACCGGATTTGACCTGGGATTCGATCAGGGTGCGAGCGTTGCGGCCGACTTCAACGAAGCGCTTGCGCTTCCCATTTTCTTGGTAGTCTTCCGAAACCTTTGTGCGGACCTCCGTGAGGAGGGGCTGACGCGTGGGGATGGATTCCTCCCAGAGCAAGATGACACTGCCCGACGCGGTGGAGAGAGCATCGGAGAAGTATCTCGAGCCATTGAGCTTAAACGCCTCGGAGGCGATTTCCGGAGACCCGCCCAGCTCAGCGGGTGCGGCCGCGCGCGAGAACGGCGGGAGGGGTTTGGAGGCGAGTTTCAGGCTGGCCAGATGGGCATCGATCCCGGTGCGTGGGATCTTGCTCTCGTAGAGCGCGAGGGTAAGGTCGCTGGCGGCCTTTGCAGCGAGAGACCGGGCCCGATCGAGGGTCACGGACGCTTCTACTTGCGGACGAACGAGGGCAAAATCGGCATCGCTGCCGGTGCTCGAGGGCAATTGCAACGCAGGCTTTCCGTCTGCGGAAGGGGTGGCGGGCTTGGGGAACCGTGCGGGATTGGCATCGTAGGCGGCGCGGATCGTGGCTTCGTCAACCGTCACTTGTCCGACGTAGGCAGCTGCAGGGAACTCCACCGCGCGGACCCGGATATGAGGGGAGACTTCATAGCGAAACGCATTCTCCTCAAAAAACTTTTGGAGATTGGTTTCGGAGACGTCGATCGTCGGTGCGAATTTGGCGTAGTCGGCAGTGGCGAGAGTGAGGGACCACGAGGTCTCACCGCGGGCGAGTTGTTGTTGGACATCGCCGGCCATGACATAACCAGGTCCGGCGAGTAGCTTCTGCACCCGGTCGTAGCGGAAGTCGTCGCTGAGAATCCGGGAGACGTCGCCTTCGGTCAGGCTTGGGTCGAGCTTCAGATTGTCTTTGAACTGCGAATAACGGGTCGCGTCGAAGTTGCCATTCTGGCCAGAAAACGCGCGCAGCGTCTTGACGAACTCCGTCAACTCGGTCGCGGTCGGACCGGGAACCCGAAGCTCGTTGGCGATGTGCAGTGCGGCGTGACGTTGGAGGGCGTAACTCTGCAACTGGTCGCCTTGCAAAGCGGGGTAGCCCGCTTGGAGAAACACGCTGAGTCCGGTGTCGCGGAAGAGACGCTGTTGGTCTTCTTGGTTTCCGAGGTTGAGCCCAAAGAACGGACGATTCAACGTGCGGTTGCTCGCGTTTCCCAACCCAGGCGATGCGCCAATGGTGAAGACAAAGGCGATTATCACGAGCACCAGCAGCACGAGGAAGATGATGCGGAAGTGCTGCTGGAAGGTTTTCTGGATCCAAGAGATCATGGAATAAAAGGTCAGAGCGTAGGTTGCTCGGGAAAGGTGTCAATCGCGCTTGCCAGCTCGATGTCCGATCGGACGCGGAAACGGTGCGCTGGACTCAAAAGATCGATCGTTCGGGATCAGCTTTGGCGAGAATCAAGGTTTGGAGGGTGTCGGGACCAAGGGAGTTGGCTGGGACGAAGGATGCTCGAAAGGGTGCTCAATGAAGAGTTGATCCAACGGCGTCTCGAAGAAGGTGTCGGAAAGCGTTGCGCCCATTTTTTGATCGTAGCCTTGGAGAATGGGGTCGAGTTGAGTGATCGAGACCGCAGCGGAGGAGTCACCCAGATCGTCGTCGCGCTGCTTGAATTCCCGGAGGGTGATGCGATTGAGCGGACGGGCGGGCTGGAATCGGAAATCGGTCTCGGATTCCCCTTCCTTGCCTGGAATCGGCGTGACCAACTGCATCTTGACCAATCGATTGACGCATTCGTTGAGGATTTGAGTGGGCACCTTGAGAACCTCGCTGAGTTGCGAGGAGGTGCAGGCAGGCAGGCAGCGATCGAAACGTCGCCCGATGGAAAGAAGCACGATCAACGTCAGCCGCTCACGGAGCGCTTCTGAAAGGCTGTTCCAGGCCGCCTGACTATTGCGAAAGTGGACATTTTGAATCGCATAACTCACCGTTCCACCGAGTAGCACGAAGAACCAGAAAACATACAAACCCAGCATCAGGACCAAACCGATGCCGAGAGAGCCGTAGAGACTCCGGGTGAGCAGCACCCGTTTGAAATAGAGGAACGCGAGGAAATTGTTCAGCAGGATGAGCAGCGCGACGACGACCGCTCCGATGAAGGCGGCCCACCAGATCACCCGGGTATTGGGAACGGTTCGATAGAACACCGTCAGCAAAGCGATCATCAGCATCGCCGACCCGACAGGGAGTAGAAGCTTCAGCAAGTGGGCGAAGTGGGCGCCGTAAGGAATTTTTTCCTCGAAGGTGTTGAGAAAAGCTCCGGCGGAAAGTCCGGTGGCGGCAGTGAAAAAGAGGACTGCGCCCAACGTGAGAATGGTCCAGTAGAAGACCAGACGCATGAGCCATGAACGGCCACGTCGCACGCCCCAGATCTCGTTGAACGCGGTCTCGATCGAAGTGAACAGCTGCAGGACGATGATGATCAGGGTGAGAGCGCCGAAAACGCCCACCGCGCTATTGCGGGATCCGGTGATGACATCGTTGATGATCTTCACGACCTCCGGATTGATTTCCGGTACGGCGGTTCCGGGCACGACTTCCCCGGAAGCGTGGGCTGCGGCGTCCTGCGCGCTCAAGTGTTCGTACTGAACGAGTTGGGGTGCAACATAGCTGATCAGCTTGTTGACCGTATTGGCCGCGAGATTAGGGTCGGACTCGTCGAGGGTAAACCCAGCGACCAGGACCGCGATCGAGATCAGAGGGCCCAATCCAATCAAAGAACTGAAGCTGAGTGCGGCGGCACGGCTGGCCGCGTTGGTTTCGATCAATCCGGAAACCGTGATCGCGACCACCCGAACCAAGGCGTACAAGCGACCACGGAAGGTTCGGTCCTTGAGGTACTGCGGTTGCCAAATCTTGACCTGGAAAAAGTAGCAGATCCTGCCCCATCGTGATGCCAGGGACTCCATGGGATCGTGCGCCTAGGCGAGCATGTAGTAGGCAAAACCGATGGCTCCGGAGAACCCAACCGCGAGCGCAACCGCAAGGGGCAGGTAGGTGATGAAAATCGTGCAGAAATACATCCCGACCGAAGCCATGGCTACTGCGACAATCGGGACTGTCTGTGCCTGCGACCAGAAAACGAAACCAAGGAAACCAAGACCAAGGAGTGCGCGGAAACGGACGAAGGGGTAGATCGTGACCATCTGCAGGCCAAGCAGGAGTGCGAGCACGAGATCGATGGCGCCCAGCAGGGCAAAGGGATGCGAGAAAAGCCGGGCGAAGTTCTTGGCGACAAGAAGATCGATCGCCGGAGGTGCGAGCATGAGCGATGCGCAGCTGAGGAGCAGCAGTGCGATCACGGCCCAGAGACCGATCCGGGCGGCTCGCAAGTGCATGATCATCGGATCCGATTTGTCGCTGGTATCGTCGGTCTTGCCCTCGGCTGCAGCAAGCATGTCATCAACGGTGATCGGTTTCGATCCCTTCTCGTTGCCAAGGTTCTTCGGCAATTCGCGGGACTTTACCTTGAGTCGCTTTTTTTCCGGAAACAGAGACGCCTTGACCTCATGATTCGATTCGATCGTCGCCCACTGTTCGCTCGTGGCATCGTAGTAGAGCGTTTCTGGAGTGACCTGCCCTGCCTCCGCCAGGGTGGTCAACTGTTCCAGCGTGAAGGGTCCGCGGGCGTCAGTTTCAGTTGCGGCGCGGACATAAAACTCCTGCGTGGCCATGGTTCTCGTGGAGACTGTCGGAGCGGGATCGGCGCGGCAAGGTTGTTTTGACGCCGTGGGGCCCCTTCCACTTCGCCCCCCGGCAGCGCACCAGAAAATCTCCCGGGTGCCCCTCCGAACTCGTCGTCGCCGCCTCTCTGCGCCACCACCACCCCGATTTTCTCTCGGCTTGCCCTGCAGACCCATGCTGGAAGAAATTCCTGTGTGCTCGCCTCGACCTCGACCAATTCGAGGGCGCTCGCCTCGCCGGCTAAACCTTCTTTGCCTTTCGGAATCCGGTACTCTTAAGACCTTTCCATTATTTCTGATAATGCAGATAAACAGTTTTTTATGATCTTTGGACAGGCTCGAGGTTACGGCGTCGGCAGCGTCGATGGGATCCGAAAATCTACCGGAATTGCGTAAGCTTTTGTTGAGACGACAACGTGCTCACTTCGCGCCGACAAAGTTCCCGTAGCCGATGATCGCCGTCGAGGCGGCGAGCGTGCCTAGGCCCCACGCGATTAAGCGGTGCGTGCGCGAGCTCGTGCCGTGCCACTCTTTGAGCACCAGTCCCCACAGTGTGCTGAAGATGATGATGCTCGCCATGTGGAGCGTCCACGAGGTGAAGCCGAACCGGCCCATCTGTGTCTCGCCCATCGTGTAGAAAAAAAACTGGAAATACCAAGTCGTGCCCGCCAATGCACACAGCGCCAGATTGCGCAGCCGCGGCACCGGTTCGCCGGACGGCGTGCGTGACGCGAGATACTCGCCGCCGGTGCGGTTGCGGAAGTTGAGCGCAACGCACCAGAGCGCGTTGCTCGTGAAGCCGCCGAAGAGCACCACGACCAGCTTCGGCAAACCGGTCCACAGCGCGGGCGT
>Ga0163144_10005392_pt1 | contig 28373 bp, 21 predicted proteins | sample OliLak19BULKMAT1_FD_123175 | JGI IMG/M metagenome (GOLD analysis project Ga0163144, IMG submission 123175) | Freshwater microbial mat bacterial communities from Lake Vanda, McMurdo Dry Valleys, Antarctica - Oligotrophic Lake LV.19.BULKMAT1 | ecosystem: Environmental > Aquatic > Freshwater >... | reverse complement strand
TTATACCAATTACTATAATAACCCTTGGTATGGCTATAATTCCATTAGCTATGGTTATTATTCAAACAGTTATTATGGTGGAAGTAATTACGGATATTCCAACAACTATTATAGTTCAAGCTACGGATACAACGGTTATAATAACGGATGTTGCTGCAATCAAAATAACAACAATACAAATTATAATTATTATCACAATAAATATAATAACACGTCTGCCCAAACGAATAAAACCATGTACGGCCCAAGAAAAAGTACAGGAGGAAATACCCCATCTAGTGGTCGCAATGCTGATCCTGAAAAGAAAGTTTATGATAGCTATACCGAAAATTCAAATCCGACAAATTCAAGCAATTCAAACTCAACAGGACAAAATACCAGAGGCAGGATAAAAACCATTAATAATTACTCCGGTTCAAATAATAATTCAAATAGTGTAAACCAGTATAATTCTGGGGGAAGTGTTAGCCCAACCACTAATGATGGATCTACTGCAAGTCCAAGAAGCAGAGGCAAAACCTATATCGAAGGTACAAGTAATTCCAATGAATCAACTAGAGCAGGTGCCAAAACAACAGAAACTGGAACAAAATCTAGAAGGAGAGGCTCATTCGATCCCTCAAGCAGTAACACAAATTCAGGAAACGACAGAACTCCGAGTTCAAATAGCCGAGCCTCTGGAGCTGCTGGCAGCCGAGGAGGCGGGGGAGTTATTGTTCCAGGTGGTGGTGGTTCAAGAGGGTCTGTGAGTCCTTCTTCAAGAGGATCCGTTAACCCAGCTTCAAGGGGAGCAGGAAGATAATTTATTTTAAACTCTTAAAATATTTTAATTATGAAACATGCTATACTAATCAGCTTATTGGGTTTGTTTTGCACTAACCTCAATGCACAAAATGATATTGATGCCATTCGTTATTCGAATAGAAAATTTGGGAGTACCGCTAAATCAATGGCCATAGGAGGTGCAGTTGGATCTTTAGGAGCAGATGTGTCTTGCGCCTCTGTAAATCCCGCAGGACTAGCGCAGTACCAAACTTCAGAATTCAGTTTTTCACTGGGATTTAATCTTAACAATAATAACAGTACTTTTCTTAATAATACTTCGAAAGATAATGTTTTTAAAGTAAATATACCGAATGTTGGTTTGGTATTCGTTAATAATACCAATGTTAAAAAGGGCGAAACTGGATGGCGAAATACAACTTTCTCTTTTAATATAGCAAGGGTTGCAGACTTTAATAGGGTCATCAGTTTTCAAGGGGTAAACACGCAAACAAGTATGATGGATTATTTTGCTGAAAGTGCAGATGGCCGTGCCTTAAACTCACTTTACGGAACAGTGGATGATTTTGCAAATGGTTTTGCCGACAAATCATCAATGGCTTATGAAGCTTACCTCTTTGATTCCGTAAGTGACTTCAAATATGCAGCGAATTCGAGTCCTGTGTTTCATGACATAAAACAAGCCGTAAAAATAGAGCAGTCTGGTGGTATGAATGAATTCAACTTTTCATTTGCTAGTAATTACAATGATGTTATTTATTTAGGAGCAACGCTAAACTATACAAGTGTAAATTTTACCGAACATAAGACCCATTCTGAGGCGAATGATGATAGAATTACTAGCCCATATTCCATGAATAATTTTACATATTCAGAAAATCTGACCACAAAAGGGGGTGGTGTAACTGGTAGATTTGGAATTGTAGTGAGACCCTGTGACTATTTTAGATTTGGGGCAAGCATTGCAACACCAATGATGTTGAATTTACACGATGAATATAACTACTCCATCAACTCTAAACTCAAAAACAACGCTAAATTTGATTTGCGCAGTAAACAAGGTATTTATGACTACAGCCTTGTAACCCCTTTCAGATATACCTTTAGTGCTACGAGTATCCTTGGAAAGTATGGATTTATTAGTGCTGATATTGAAAATGCTAATTTTTCTTCAATGCATTACAGTGATAAAAACAGCTCAAACGCGCTTGATCCTGCTAATTCAGATATAAAGCAAAAATATACAAATGCAATAAATTACCATGTTGGTGCTGAATTAGTAAGGGATATATGGCGTTTGCGAGGTGGTTTTGCAAGCTATGCTTCACCCTTACTAAATGCACAAAATGAGAATATGAAATCAAACTTTATCACTTGGGGACTTGGTTTGAAAAAAACCTGTTGTTCATTTGATTTCGCATTTGTTCATAATTATGGTAATGATGTTTATGTACCATATTCATTGAAAGACACATCCAAACCTGAGATTTATTCAGAAAATAAATTCAAGGCGAATTCTATCATTCTGTCGTTTACAACAAAGTTTTAAACTTTTTACTAAGTATTGAAGCTTACCCCTTCATATTGTGAAATACTCCCTGTACATCCTCGTCTTCCTCAAGACGATCAATGAGTTTATTTACTTCTTCGGCTTGCTCGGTGGTTAATTCAACGGTTGATAGAGGTATTCTTTCTTTATCAACAGATAAAATTGGAATATTGAGCGACTCAAGCCCTTTTTGCATATTTCCAAAATCATTGAAGGCAGTATAGAGTAGGGTTTCGTCTTCTACTTGTTCTATTTCTTCCAAACCAAAATCTATCAACTCCAATTCCAAATCTTCTACGTTCAGTCCTGTTGGGTCAATTTTAAAGATACATTTTCTTTCGAAAATAAAATCCAATGAACCAGATTTACCTAACTCTCCATTGTTTCGGTTAAAGGCAAGACGCATATTGGCCACGGTTCGTGTGGTATTATCTGTTGCCGTTTCTATCACTATGCCGACTCCATAAGGTCCCATACCCTCATACACCACTTCGGCATAGTCTTTTTGTTCCTTCAAGGCTGCACGATTTATCGCAGCTTCCACCTTGTCTTTAGGCATATTTTCAGACTTCGCATTTTGAACTGCAACCCTTAATCTGGGGTTATTTGCAGGATCTGTACCACCTTGTTTTACAGACATGGCTATCTCCTTACCGATTCGAGTAAAGGTGATTGCCATCTTACCCCAACGCTTCATTTTGCGTGCTTTTCTGAATTCAAACGCTCTTCCCATTTTTGGTCTTTATTTAACTTAAATTATTTTTATATTTTATCAACCTTTGACGGGCCAACTCAATCCTTTTGAAGATTTTTAACCAACTCCATAAAACTTATGATTATATCAGCCGATCTATCAGGTTCCTCAATCATACCAAGATGGCCTGAATGGTTTAAAATTTCAAATAATGCCATATTGCAATATGAAGCTTGAAGTGATTGAGGTTTCATTGGAATCAATTGATCGTGTTCCCCGGATATGAAAAGCCAAGGCATTTTTACGTTTTTCAATAATTCACTCCGGTCGTAGCGATCTAACATGGCGCTAATTCCCGCAATAACTGTTTCTTTACTTACCTTGTGTACTATCTTTTCAGCTTCTTTAACCATTCGTGAGTTAAGATTAAAAGGTGCAAATAATCCCTCTACAAATAAATTCAGAAAGGTTGTAACTGGATTTTTATTTAGAAATTCAAGTGTTTTTAATCGGTTTAAACGTTTTTCATCGGAATCGGCAAAGGCGGTACTGTGAAACAAACCTGCGCCTGAGAATAGTTGCGGGTACAAATTTACCAATTCGAGTAAAACATAACCACCCATACTGTGCCCTATAATTGCGGGATGCCTTAGCGATAATTCTTCAATAATACGATGAACCCCGGCAGCCATATAGTTAAGGGTTAAATGGGCGGGTAATGGACTTTTGCCAAACCCTGGAAGATCAATGAATATACACTGGTAGTGCTTTGATAACTTAGGAAGAATAGAAACCCAAATTTCTGAACTTTCATTAAAACCGTGCAAAAAAATAAGAGGAAACCCATCACCGTAAATTGAATATCGGATGGGCAACCCCTTATAAATTGTATTCACTTTACTTTAATTTTAAGGTTTAATTCGCCACGATTTCGAAAATAAATCTATCGTCAGAAGTCAATATTTGTTTTAAGCATCCAACTCAGGAAAACCTTTAATGAAAGCGATATCCTTTATTAATTTCTAAAAATATTTATACCTAAAATCTTTAATATCTGCTTTCTTGCGCAACGCATCCATAACTCCAGCATCGGCTAATTGTTTTAACTGATCAGTAGCCATTTTTTGCATTTCATCATATTTGGCAGGTTCCTGTGGTTTATTAATATTGGTTACCCAAGTTACAAAGATGCCATTATCTCCTTTGATAATTGGTGAAAATTTATTCAGACCTGAACCAAATAAGGCGCCTAAAACCTTTAAGTCGTAACCAACTCCAGGGATATTGTCATTTGAAAAAACTTGTTGAGGTATGAGCAAATTTATAGAACCTACATTTTTTGCTAAGTCATCCATAGTTTTTGATTTCTTGAGAGCTGATTCAAACTTTTCAGCAAGTTTTTCAGCTTTTTTCTGGTTTCTAACGGCAAGTTCAAGGGTTATGCGGATGTCTTCTATTTCTGGGGTTCCTTCTTTTTTAACCTTGGTGCATTTAGCAACAACATAATTGGTGTTGAAACTTAAAATCTCAGAAATGGTACCAAGCTTAGATTCTTCATCATAAAGCCATCTAACGAATTGTTTTGGTTCACTAATACCCGGAATGGTGATATCATTTTCATGAATATCCAAAGCAATTCTTTTTGCAAGCCCTTTAGATTCTGCTACTCTACCAAAATCTTTATTATTGCGCACGGCTGCTAAGAAATCATTCGCTTTTTCAGAAGCGTTTTTAACAGTATTTGTACCCGATGTAATAGATTGGCTCAAAACAGCCACTTGTATCAGCTTGTTAAATCTTGCCGAAGTAACTTTAGCAATATGGATTCCAGATTCGTCATTTACAATAAAAATTTGTCCTTCAGGAGCCATCATAGCTTTCAAATAGAACTCTTTGCTTACATTGGTGCTTGTTGCGGAGATGTAACCTAAATTACCACCATCACCTCCCGATCCGTCAGGATTCATTCTTGCAGCCTCTTCAAATTTAGTTTTGCCACTTTTAAGGTCATTCAATATGGTATTAACCTGTGTTTGAGCCATCATTGAGTCAATGGCAGTTCTCGAATTTAGAGGAACTAAAATATGACTTGCTTTAAAAACCATCTGAGTATCTTGCTTAGTACGAGCAATTTTGTAGGTTGAATATTTTCCATCTGTATATACTGGGCCTATCATTCCACCGCTGTCAAGTGCAAAAAGTTGGCTTTCGATAGCTGGATCAAATGAACCAACACGTTTAAATGAGCCATCCCATGCATCTTCACTGTTCATTATATTTACAAAAACAGAATCATATTTGAATGCTCTAAATTTCTCTAAATTATCATAAGCCCATGATTTGGTAATCGCTGAATCTTCTGATGTTGGCAAAATGCTAAAAGAAACAAATTCAATATCGCGGGTTGCATCTTGGTGATATTTATCTTTATTATCAGCAAGTTCTTTTCTTAAATCATCGTCAGTAATTTTGATTTTAGCATCTGGTATAGTAGCGTATTGAATACCAACAAAACTTCCAGTTGCGGCATAATTATTTTCACGAAATGAATTGATTGCTTCCAACTTGGTTGTATATAGGGCACCTTTCACCACGGAGGCGTATTTTCTACCGAGGGTGTTTTGAACCAGTCCATCTTCAAATTGGAGCCATGCTGCCATTTTTTTCTCATCCGCTTGAAAATCTTCTTGCAATAATTTAATTAAACGGTTTTTATCATACTGCCCCCCTTGTGCAGTAAATGCACGAATTACTTGGTCATCAGGATGCTCTCCTATGGTCATGTCTTCTAATTCGAGTGGTGAAACCTGAATTCCTAGTTTTTTGTATTCTGTTGCAAAAATTTTCTCCTGCAAAAACATGTTCCAAGTTTGATCAGAATATTGGGCTTTCATGGTTTCATCCATCTTTACCTCCGGATTATTTTCCATCACCTGATTAAGCATGTCGTTGTATCTCTTATTGAACTCTTCATAAGCTATTTTATCACCTTTGATTTCGCCGACACTGATTGTACTGTCGCCAAATATACTTCGGTCACTTTTTATTAAATCGGATATAACAAAAAGTAGAAGAGAGCCAAGGATAACAAGGAATAAACATCCTGTTTTTTGTTGAATTTGTTGGATTATTGCCATTGTATTTTTTAAAGGCCGCAAATTAACATTTTTTGCGCCGAATTGTCAAAAATAGATTTTAAGATTTATGACATAAGATTTAAGACTCATAAAAAGGTTTGAGTTTTAAGATATGTTTATCACACCATCAAAGGAATTGTCGAATAGCTTATATCTTAGCTCCTAATACCATTTGAATAATTTAAATAATTTATGGGGTTCAAGATTATTCAGTTTAAGCGTAAAACAGATTTTTTGGCCAAAGCTTTCTATGTTTTGAAGCTTCTGAGCATCATTTATTGCTTGGGATTGGGTAAATGGTAAGTAAATAATAAATATTTTCGGAATTATATCAATCGCAAGTCCCCCGCTATAAATAAATTTATCAGGGAATGCAATATTGGTTTCTTGGATAAAACAAAAATCTACATAAGGACGCACAGGGATTTTACCAGGCAAAGTAGTACTCATGTTTGTTACAATTAAACCTTTAGAAAAATTACCCAAATCGCCCTTTATTTTCATGTTGTCTTCCGTTGAAGTAATATGGTTTCCCCACAACCCTGATTCGGCACCTCTGCCAATCAGTGCCTGTTCCATACCATAATCATATTTTCCGTTTTTACCTCCAATGCGATACATGAAAAGTCCTTTATCCTTAGTAATGCCAGTTTTATTATAGCGACTGATAAATGAAGCAGCAAAAATCCGCAGTGCAAACCCTTTATTCTTTTTATGGTAGGTCTTAAAATAATTTACCTCTAAGTTTGGCTTGTAGTATTGGCTATTGTGGGCGTTTTTATGTCCACCTAATTCAAAACCCAGTATAATATTAAATGGATCAATGGCTCGTTTATTTTCATAGATATAGGTTATTCTTCCAAATTGGTAATCAATAGGTTTTGTGCTTTCAAGGTTTTTATCTAAAATACTGTCCTCTGTACTTGAATATTTTTTGAGCCACCTTGAAGCTACATTGGTAAATTCAAGCATTATTTTATTGCTTGAAGTTTGTCTCAGATTTTTAGGCTTAAACACAAAATTAGCAAAGCCTTTGGTTCTAAAATAAGTAAAGGTTTCAGAGTAAGGGATATATGCGAATGAAGCATTGTTAAGACCAATATCAACGGATTGAAATAACGCATTTGGGCTAATTTTGTAATTAAAGTTGGCGTATCCATTTAAAGTTTGTGTTTTAAATCCCCACAAGGGTGCTATAATATATTCAAACTTTCTCTCAGGTAAGCTCCAGTTGTGTAAAGCGGCACCAAGCATAAAACCGTTGTGAATATTATAGGCAGGTAGAGGTGCAATGTATATTTCACGGTTTATACCCAAATCCGGTCGTGTTATAAATTTTAAACCTGGATTTGCGTAATGCTTAAGTAACCCTTTGGTTCTGTATTGGTTGTTTTTACGATTAGTCTCTAAAAGTAGTCTGTCAGGGTCTATTACAAAGTGGGTGATTTTATCAGTATTTCCTTCAATTTTTATATTTGTTAAAGCACTTAAAACATATTTTGTTGTGGATGTTGATGCTTCATGAAAAAAGCCATCCATAGTCTGTGCATAATCTGATGGATTGATAACCCAAGTTGTTGAAACCTTTTTAAGACCGCTGTAGGCAACAATAGGAACAGGTAGATCATGAATGGCAATCTTTTTTAGTTTAATAATAAAATTTCCTGAATCATCGGTTTTTACGGATTTAAACTTAATATCCATTTTGGTGTCGGTATTAATGAGGGTGTTGAAAAACCAATTTAAATTTTTACCCGACACGTCTTCAAAAACCTTTTTTATATCTGCAGGAAGCGGATGTTTATATTTCCATGTTTCGTAATAGGTTCTAAAACATTTTTTAAAAATGTCTTTTCCTAAATAAGCTTCAAGGTGCTTAAAAATAAGGGATCCTTTGCCATAAACCATGGTTCCATAATTTATATTTGTATAATCGGCAGATGACGATCCCAGAGCTTGATCAGTTTTTTTGCGCATAGCATTAATTGCGAGCAATTCCATGCTATAGTCATTAATATTATTGAGGAAATTTTGTTTTTTGTTATTAGCATCCTTTTCTGAATCTGCAGGTTTCATGGCCTGAGATTCAAAATAACTGTTAATGGATTCGTCCATCCAAGGATATCTACGTTCGTTGCTTCCCAAAATGCCATAAAACCAGTTATGACCAACTTCATGAATTATGACCTCCTTATTTAAATTGTCACAGACAGTAATCATTGGATACTCCATACCGCCACCTGCCTTCAGTTCGCTCTTTACAACGGACGCACTGGTATATGGATAATTCCCAGCATTCTCTGAATAATATATCAATGCAATTTTTATGGCGTCTAAATTTTGCTGAATTAAATCCAATGGATTTTGGCTGTAAACGGAAACTTCTACTTGATTGTCATTTATATTTATTTGACTGCTTAAAATTCCGAAATTTTTGGAAGCAAACCAGGCAAAGTCATGAATATTGCTTTGCTTGAATTGCACAGTCTTTAGTGATGTATTGCAATAGCTGTTTTCAATTTCACCTGTATTTTTTCCTTTTTCCTTTCTGAATTGTAGTTCATTCTCGTTTTGCAGTATGCCTGTGGCCGCAACGATATAGTTTTTTGGAAGGCTAATTTTAACATCAAAGTCTCCAAACTCAGAATAAAATTCTCCTTGGTTTAGATAGGGCATTGGATTCCAGCCATTGATATCATAAACTGCTGGTTTTGGATACCATTGCGTTACATTATAGGTCTGTCCGTTGTGCCCAAACCGTGAAAATACTTTTGGGATTTTAATTAAAAAAGGGGTGGTGATAACACATGATTCCCCAGATTTAAGAGGTTTAAGCAACGTTAAAATGGCAATATCAATATTTTCGGGGTCAAAAATCCAGTGAGCGCTTTTATCATTGATGAAAAAGTCAAGTGAATCAATATATCCTTTTTCAGAGTCAGTGGAGAAGTAAAAATTTGTCTCTCCGTTTTCTAATTGGTGTTTTGCAAAGGCAGTTCGGTTATTTTTGTAAGCATTCGGCCATAAGTGTATATAAATCTCTGCAATTTCGTTGGGTGAATTGTTAATATATTCTAGGTTTTCAAATCCGCGAAGGATATGATTTTGATCATCTAATCGCACTTCAATTTTGTAGTTAACCTTCTGCTGCCATGGTGCTTGAGAGGTAAATTTGGCCTGCGATGAAAGAGTGAATATCAACAGAAATATGAATGGCATTTGAGAGAATTTGAGCATGTTTTATTTAAAACCTGATGTTGAAAAGTTAATGGCAAATTTACATACACCGCAGGCAATGTTAAGCATAATCGTTAAATTTGTGGTAACTTTAGATAAGTATGTATGATGTTGAATGATGATTATTCTGGAAGTAGTGAAGATTCGAAAGAAGCGGTGGAACGCTTTGAACGCATGCTCGAAACAGGCTCAGTAAACTATATTGGCGACGAAGAGATGGAAGAGATAGTTGAGTATTATTTTACTGAAAACCAACCATCAAAGGCGCTTAAAGCTATAGAAATAGCAAATGGTCTTTATCCATACGAACCTTTTTTTTACCTAAGAAAAGCTCAAATCTTAACAATGTTAGGGCGATTTATGGAATCTTTGGAGGTGATAAACAGCGCTTTGCTTTATGAGCCTTCTAATTCAGAGCTTTTTTTGATTAAAGGTGAAATTTTAGATCAATTGGAAGATTATTCTGGAGCCATAGAGAATTACAAAATTGCCTTGCCAATGGCTGAAAATCCTTCTGAAGTTTACTTAAACATTGCATTTTCTCTTCAAAGTCTGGGTAAAAACAAACAAGCCATAGAATGGCTTAAAAAGATTGTTGCAGAAGGACTCGAAAATGAGCACATACTTTATGAAATTGCATTTTGTTATGAATTGCTTGATTTGGATGATGAGTGTATTCATTTTTTTGAATCGTACATTGAAAATCAACCTTATTCAGCCGTTGCTTGGTTCAACTTAGGGCTTGCAAGTCTTCGTAAAATGGATTTCAAAAAATCTTTATGGGCTTTGGATTATGCCGTTATTGCTGATGAAAATTATTCTACTGCTTGGTTTACAAAAGGTAATTGTTACATGGAGCTGGAAGATTTTGAATCCGCTCTGAATTGTTACGAAAAAGTAATTGAAATTGATGGTCCTGAAGGCATGGCCTATTGTAATATTGGTAATTGTTATGAAGAATTGGGAAATACTGCCAAGGCGAGATCATTTTATAAACTTGCGGTAAAAGAAGATCCTGAATTAGCAGAGGCTTGGTTAGGCATTGGAATGACTTTTAAAGAGCAGGAAAGATATCATGACGCCTTATTTTATGTTAAACGGGCTTTAAGGGAAGATCCTGAGAACAGCGAGTTTATGATGGAGTTGGCAGATTTGTATTATCATCTTGAGATGTTGGAAGAAGCTGAAATCTTATACGAAAAAATCACTTCCATTAATCCAGGCATGATAGAAGCATGGCTTGACTGGTCGCACACCCAGTATGAGCAATCCAATATCAAAATTTCAATAAAAATGTTGGAAGCTATTTATCCGCAAAATCAAGAAAATGCGCAATTGAATTACCGCTTAGCGTCTTACTGTTTTTTAAATGGTGAAGCCAAACAAGGTATTTTATATCTACAAAGTGCCTTAGAGAAGGATTTTTCGGAACGGCATTTATTTTTTTTACATGCTCCAGGTCTAGAATCATCAAAAATCATAAATGATTTAATAGATTTGCACCACCCAAATAAAAATTAAATTGAATTTCGAAATAAGTAAACTACCAATAAGAGAAGCAACGCCGCGCAATGCAGGTCTTACAATGGTGATGGACAAAGGCTTGAGTCTTCGCGAAGCGGAGGATTTTTTGTCAGTTGCCAGCAGCTATACAGATCTTTTAAAGTTGGGATTTGGCACTGCGTATGTTACTCCAAACCTCAAAGAAAAAATAGAATTATATCACAAATCAGGAATTGCCGTTTATTTTGGTGGCACTTTGTTTGAAGCCTTCGTTATTAGAGGTCAATTTGAAGACTATCTCAGATTACTCGAAAAATACAAAATTACACACTGTGAAGTAAGCGATGGTTCAATGGATATTACTCAAGAGGAAAAGTGCAATTACATTCATCGTTTATCAAAATTTGTTACAGTTTTATCAGAAGTAGGTTCAAAAGATGCCGAAAAGATAATCCCACCATATAAGTGGATTGCCATGATGCAAGCTGAAATAGAAGCCGGTGTTTGGAAGGTAATTGCTGAGGCTCGAGAAGGAGGTAATGTTGGAATATTCAGAGGTACTGGCGAGGTTCGCTCTGGATTAGTTGAAGAAATTTTAACTAAAGTTCCTCAGGAAATGATTATTTGGGAAGCTCCGCAAAAGAGCCAACAAGTTTGGTTCATAAAATTATATGGTGCCAATGTAAATCTTGGAAATATTGCACCCAATGAAGTTATTCCGCTTGAAACCCTTAGAATTGGGCTTAGAGGTGATAGTTTTGATTTCTTTTTATAGCTGAGGAAAGATTTTGAAATAACTTCAGCTTATCAGAATTGAATTAAACATTTGTGGTCATTCAGAGTTCAGTCTTGCAGACGGTTTATGTTACTTTTTTTTGAAGAAAAAAATGTAACATACTAAGGCAGCAACGGAACCGGCTTCAAAATTTTTTCACAGACTATATGGAAATGAATTTCAATGAATACCAAAATAAACTCATAAGACAATTTATACCCAAAAAAACAGACTTTAGTTTAGTAACACCAGAACTACTAATTGAAATTCAAAATAACTTAAATGCCAAGCCAGGAAAATCTTTGGATTTTAAATTTCCAAATGAAGTATTTTTGAAAACTAAATTTGCATTTATAACTAGATTGTGACATTTAAAAATCAGCTTACGTATATTAGAATTGTCGAAGTTATTTTGAATATTTTACTGAGAAGCCTTTAAAATTTTTAAATTGAATTTAAAGAGTATCTAAGAAATAATTCACTAAGTTAGGCTCCGATTTTAAACGAGGCAACTTGTAAAATTGGAAATTCTCTAATTCTTTAGAGAGCAAGGTTGAAATTAAACCTTCTTCCTTCTAATCAGCATTAACTGAGTTTTATGGGTCTTAGCCCCGGTTTTGTTATCATCAATAAAGAAGAAAACGCGGTACATACCTTCTTCCTTCACATCAAAAGGCATATCAAGAAGTTTGGTGGATAAATCACTTGTGTTAGAATAAACCATTTCATCTTGCAAATTAAAAATCTGGATGGTAGCAGAAATTGAATCTAATTTGTGATTTAGTATAAAATTGTAATCATACCCAACTTCAGCCGGAAAATCGGTGTTGTACCAAGAACCATCGGCCATATCAAATTCTTGACTTTTAATATAATTCCAGCCAATGGCAGGATTTATCTCTTTGATTTGTCCTTTAGCCCATACGCCACAAAAAACAATTAAAAATACTAAAGTTACTCTCATAAATAAATTAAAGGATTGCAAATTTAAACATCATAGACCCAATTAAGAAATTGGATTTAAACTTAAGATGTAATAATACTCATTTGGTTGTATGGGAAAGCTTTATTAATTGATTTATTAGGAATAGATTACACCAATCAAGGTTGTTAAGTTAAGTAGAAAAGTGTTGAATTTCATAAGATTACTACAAAATAATTGAGTTCAGTAACCTTTGGAGATTTCACCCAAAGTTCGCCGTCGCTTCGTCTCTGTCGAGTGACACATAGCCATACCCTTCAGGTATATACGATTTATTTTGGAATGATACTAAAATAGAATAGTCTATAATAAACTTTCAGCATAAGCATTGTTAGAAAATTCAGTATTGTCATAGCTGAAATATTTCTGGCTGGATACCTTTTTTTGGCTAGAGGCAAAAGGACTTGTCATTCGGGAGACTCTAAGCGACGGCGACCTGAGTTAGAGTCTCACTTTTTGCTAGACTACTAATGAATATTCACTTAACTTAACAACATTGATATACCAATGATTAAATTTGCGCGCAATATGACAAATAATACAGCCATTGCAATACATGGAGGAGCAGGCACAATATTAAAGAGTTTATTAGGACCCGAGCTTGAAAAAGAGTATAAAGATTCCCTTCACCAAGCTTTGAATGCAGGATATTTGATTTTAAAGGGTGGCGGCACCAGTATTGATGCGGTAGAAACCAGTATTAGATCTCTTGAAGATTGTCCCTTATTTAATGCAGGTAAAGGAGCGGTTTTTAATTCAATTGGCGAGCATGAAATGGATGCATCCATCATGGAAGGGAATCAATTGAAAGCTGGAGCGGTTTCATGTGTTAAAAATATTCGTAATCCGATAACATTATCCCGAGCCGTAATGGAGCAATCGGAGCATGTTTTTTTTACTGGGCAGGGTGCCATGGAATTTGCCAGACTAAAAAATATTGAATTTGCTGACAATATCTATTTTTATTCTCAACAGCGCTATAAACAATGGCAAGACGTAAAAGATACCGATAAGTTTAATTTAGATCATACTGTAGAGTCGGAGGGTAAAAAATTTGGGACTGTAGGTGCGGTAGCGTTGGATATTTTTGGAAATCTGGCTGCCGGAACAAGTACTGGTGGCATGACCAATAAAAAATTTGGTAGGGTAGGTGATAGCCCGATTATAGGGGCGGGTACTTATGCCAACAACGAAACGTGTGCAATCAGTTGCACAGGCCATGGAGAGTTGTTCATTCGCAGTGTGGTAGCTTATGATATCTCTTGTTTGATAGCTTACAAAGGATTGAGTTTAAAGGAAGCCTGTGATATTGTAGTGTATGATAAGTTAGTAAAAATTGAAGGAGAAGGTGGTTTGATAGCCTTGGATAATAGAGGAAATATTGAATTGCCCTTTAACTCAGAGGGTATGTATAGAGCCTCAGTGAATGTTAAGGGTGAAGTATTTGTGGGGATCTATAGGTAATTGGAACACTGTCTGAATTAGGATTGGTAGGATTCAATGATTTAGGGTTATTATTTAGGGTTCAATACATGAATTTAGCAATTTTTCCAATCAAAATGAATTGGCTACCTATCTTAGTCTTCAAAAAAGCAGAGTTCTTAGAGGCACTTATCAACGAATAAGTACCTATATAGTTTGTACTTAATTTTGGAGGGTAATTTTTCCAGATGAAATATGTTTCTCGTTATCTTTTAATTTGTAAACATAAAAACCAGGTGGGGCATTTAACTCAATAATAGTATTCTGTTCAATGCTACTTGAGCAATAAACTCTTTCACCTAGGAAATTAAAAATTTCTATTTCCATTGGAAGACTATTAGCCCTTGAAATGTTTAACTTTCCATAAGAAGGATTAGGATAGACGGAAATATTTGGTTTTGAGGACAGTTTTTCAGTTTCTAAAGCTTGTTTCACAATAATAACTCCTTTCATTTTGAAGGAAGTATGAAACGTACAAACATAATAATGAATACCAGCTGTTAATTTTGAAGGAAGCACAAAACTTGTACCGCCGGGTAGGGAAAAGCCGGGTAATGGCGTTGTACCATTCTCCAGCCAGGTTGATTGACTTACCTCTTCTGCGTTATGCATACTTGAAATTTCAAATTTAACGGTATCACCTGCATTGATTGTTAGGGTATCAGGACTGAAAGTGAAATTTATATTCGTGATGGTCCAAACTTTACTAAAAGCGTTTGAACTTAGTACTAATAAGATGAAGGTTATTAAATGATTTTTCATTTGATAATATTATTAAGGGTGCAAGAAACAGATACAAGGATAAGCTTTTTTTTCTCTAATTCTTTATAAATTTCCCCACTACTACTTCATCTTCATTTATAATCTGAATAATGTAAACGCCTGCTCCAAGTCTGGAAATGTCTATTAAATTATCTCTTTTGTTCAAATAACCTTTAAGCACGGTTCTTTGTCCCAATGCATTTATAATCCTGAATTCATTGTTATTGCTCTTTAAATTATTTGTGCTCACATGCAAGTCATTCGATGCAGGACTTGGGTAAATTATCAGCTTTTTATCCCCCAAATCGGTAATGGATGCTTCACCAGTTACCACTGAAATTTTGTAAGTTTTGGTTGTAAAATTATCCTGAGCTTTTACGATAAAAAGCAAAGTGTCTATAAAGTTATTTGGTGTGAAGGCATTTTGTTGTAATTTTCCATTTATATAGGCTTTGGCACTATCGCTTAAGGTAAATTTGGCTTTAAGGTTGGTAAGATTAGAAGCATAAGGTAGGGTAAGATTTACAAATCCGCCTGTAGCTATTGGTGATATTACTCCTGATCCTGGGAAGCTTGATATGCTGTACGTTAATAACTCTGCTGCTTTATTCGGTGTAATAAATAGGCTAACCAAATAAGTTTTTGAGAAGCTGGTGTCTTGTGCAGTGACGTTATATACTAAAGTTGACTCGTAATTATTAATGGAGAGGTCAGAAATCTGTCTTGTATTTTTTATGTAAACCTTAGCACTATCGCTTACAGTAAATAATGCGGTTAACCCGATGAGTGAAGTTGAGAAGGGCACAGTTACTTTAACGGTTCCACTTTTGATGCCAGTTGGTGCAATCACACCAACGGTGGATGGTGTTTTTAAAGCAAAGCTCAATAAATCACATGAAGTACTTTTTCCATAAAGAATATTAATAAGGTATTCTTTCGAAAAGGAAGTATCCTGCGCAATTACCTTGTATAATATTGGTGTTGAGAAGTTGTTATATGTTAAATTGCTAATTTGTTTAATACCTTTAATATACGCTTTTGCACTGTCGCTCAAGATAAAAGATGCAAGAATGTTCGAAACATTTTGACCGTAAGGAACTGTTAATTCAATTGTACCATAGGCAGAAGTATATTTGATTATTCCAGTAACAAAAGGATTTGACAATGCGTAATTCAATATTTTGCATTCTGTATTCTTATTTATTTCCAGCTTTACAGAATACGTTTTTGTAATAGAAGAGTCTTTTGATTTTATGTTGTAATTAACAATGCTGTTGAAATTGTTTTTACTCACTTTAGTCATCTGAAGTTTATTAACAACCAATGCAACCGAGCTGTCACTCAAAGTAAAACTTGCTTGTAGAGTGTCTAATTTTTCTCCAAATGGAACTTTACAAACAATGCTGCCACCTTTAGGCGTTTGAAGAATGCTGTCGTTGGTGCTTAAACCTGAGAAAGTAAAAGACTTTATTCCTAAAAAGAAGAGTGTAGAATCTGAAGTTGCACTGCTGAGGTTTCCTGCAATATCTTCAAATCCATTGCCAATAACATTGAGTTTTACTCTTCCATTGTCAAAAGGAGATATGCTAACACTGTAATTAAGAGCATCTATTTGTTTGAAATTACTAAGGGTTGCATTGCTTACAGTCAAATCATTTATATCAAAACCAATTACAACTTCCGACAGCTTAAAAACTGCCTTAAAACCATTGCTTATAGTTGGCTTTGGAATATTAATAACAGCAAATGGTTTTACTTTGTCAAAAAATACAGCGTAATCTTCACTTTGACCATAACCTAATGCTCCGCAAGGTGCTGAAATTGCATTAAAGTCACTGATGACGCGCAATCTCAAAAATTTATTAAGCACTGGTGGACTTGCAAGTGTTGTGATTGTGCAAGAACGCCTACCCTTGCTGCTTGTAATTGTACCAGCGAGTTCATTGGCATCTGTAAACAGCCCATTGTTATTATAATCGATATAAATTTTAACATTTTCATTATTGTAAGCACCACTTGTTACCCAAGAAGTATAGTTGGTACCAGATTTTAAAAATGTGCTGTTATTGCATGAAAAGTCGTCATAGCTTGTTTTTCCTTCTCCCGATGATTTATCAATTCCATTCAGTTCGAAACGGAATATTCCAATTCCAAAACCACCTAAAATATTGGTTGTTGTTATGCATGAAGCAGCAGGAGTTAAGGCAGAATGGTTGTAATTTAGACTTTTTATTGAAGTTCCCTGATTATTACCAACCGTTAAGGTTACAAAATAAACCCCTGACGTGTTAAATTGAATTTCAGCGCGTGCTGAGAGTGTGTCACTACCGTTGATGAAACTCCATCCTTTGTTGGGGGTTATCTGCCATTTTCGCCAATTGGGTGAACCTGTTGAGTTATCAACTAGAATTATTGTATTTGAGCATCCTGGCGCGGTAGAAGGCTGAACAACAAATTCAGCATCAGGTGTTATGGCTGTTTTATTATACAAGTCAGTTTGCCAAATTCCTCGTCCAAAGGTTGAAATATGCAAACGGCCATTGGATGTTCCATCACTCATAATTTCCATGTCAGAAATTTGAGCAATTGTAGGCAACCCTTTTGAAAAATTAATCCAGTTCGCAAGGTTTTTGTTTCTAAAATACACCCCGAAAGCAGTGCAGACATACATACTTGAATCGTTAAGTTTTTGATCGAGTAAAAATTTAATGACGGTGGTATTTGGTAAATTTTTATTCAAGGCAGTCCATGTAGCGCCTTTATCTCTTGATTTTAAAATACGTGATTGGGAGGTTAATACATAAATTACGTTAGAATCATAATTACAGCTTTCAATTTGTTTAATCTCTTCACCACTCTTAAAAGGGAAGGTGGTTATTTTAGCAAAAGAAGGCGACACTGCATTTATATTAATACTTTTATAAATAGCCTGTGAGGAAAAAGAAAAATAAAAGGTACCTTTAGATGCTTTTGAATAAGCCAAGCTTTTTGGAGACGTGTTGCCCGAAAAAGTTGTTATTTGTTTCCAGACAATGTTTGAATCAGGAACCACTCTGAGATTATTTGCTCTAAACAAGTCAGTTGTTATTTCAAACATAACATTGCTATCGTTTGGATGAACCAGATAAATACCACCATGCCCGCGAATATTTCCTGTTGAATGTGTTAAAATATCGCGTTTTAGCCCGCCATTTTCATAAATCAATTTGCTGACAAAGGCATCAAATGCAAAATCTCCTCCCCAGTCGCCACCTCGCACAGTCGAGAATTTTTTATCAGAGGCCACGTCCATTCCATTATCTTGCAATCCACCAATTAGGTAATCATTATATAATCCACTGCTTCCTATTTTATAAAATTCGGAAGCACTTAATCCATCTTCGAGTGTTTTCCAAGTATTTCCTCCATCGGTGCTTCTATCGAGGCCGCCATCATGATAGACAAAAAGTTTGTTAGCATTAGTAGGTGAGAACAAAAATCCATGCTTATCTGCATGCACACCATAAGCCCACGGCGATTTTAAGGTGAAATTAGCACCTTCATTGGTTGATTTCCAAATAGTGATAGCTCCTACATAAAGGGTGTTAGAATTTTTGGGATCGCAGGCGATTGCAAGATTATATGCACCTTGACCATCCATACTACGCCCATCAGATGAATAGCCTAAAATATTGGGTGTGTCAACCATGAGTGTAAAATTGGAACCATTGTTTGTTGATTTATAAACACCACCAAAAGGACTTGATGCACCACTTTTCCAAACGACACAAAATAGCTTAGATGTATCTTTAGGGCAAACCGCTATTTTGATGCCTGCGCAAGTGATTTTATTATTGATAGTGGATTGAATCCATGAATTGCCATTATCAAAAGAACAATAGAAAGAGCTGCTTGTAGCTGCGTAAATTATGCGATTACTAAAGGGTTGATAAACCAAATCGCGGTAACTTGCAGCTACAGAGGACTTTCTCGTCCATGATGAGCCTGCGTCGGTGCTTTTATAGATTCCATCAGAGCAGGCAGCAATTACTGTTGTTGTGTCATTAGGCGTTAATAAAATATACGATACTAATTTATTCCCTAATCCATAGGTTGATTGAAACCATGAGATTCCTCCATTCAGTGTTTTCCAAACGCCCATTCCACCTGCGTTGTAATTGGCATCTCCCGTTCCGAGATACATTACTTTCGGGTTTTTAGGATTTATGGCAAGCGATGCACAAGCTGTTTGTGGTAAAAAATCACTGATTGGTTTCCATGAAGTTCCTTCGTTGGAAGATTTAAATACTCCTCCGGAGGCCGATACAGCAAAAAGCACATTGCTGTCTGTGGGGTGATAGACCAGTTGCGAAACTCTGCCCATGCCTGTAGTTTGAACGCTCGGGTTAAGAGGAAACAATACCGGTCCTACTTGAGTAAAGTTTGCAAGATTTTGGGTGAATGCAATTATAGGAGTGACAATACCAAAAAGGAGAATGCTTAATTTATTCATCTGTTCGGTGTGTCGTTATTCATTTTTTTCCATTGTTCCAAAACTTCTTCAGGTGTCATAATAGTTCCATCAGATTTTACTAAATTTTTATTGCGTTGTTGCCAGTTTAAAAAGCGCTTGTATTCATAAACATATTCAATGGATTTCATATTTTCTTTTTCTTCTTTTGATTCATTGCTGAAAATGTCCTTGCCTTCACCATCATCTTCGGTTGGTTTTTCTCTATGTTCCCAGTATTTGTCAAAGGCTTCAACCGCTTTAAAATAATTTACACCTGGGCTATCCATCATCGCAATCCAATAAGGATAATTTTGGAAGCTGTCCATAACTGTAATTTGCGGTGTTTGGGGTTTTTTAGGAGTTTTGCAATTCGACAATGTGAGAAGAAATGCAAAAGTTAGAAGCAGGATGTTAAGTGATTTGTTTTTTACCAAAGCGGGCAAATTTAAGAAAATTTGTTCATTGGAGGAGAAGAAGTAATGAGAGATTTAAAACACGGAGTAAATTTAATAATTATGGTCTTCTGAAAAATACGCCAAGTCATGTTATTACTTTGATTGGTTACAGAAATTCTTTATAGCATGAAAGCCTTTAGGGAAAACCTTCCAAAAAAATTTCCTTCCTATATTTGAATTTGATTCAATAAAGCTTCAACAATTTTAAAAAACAAACCCGGAAGCTTAATTAAACTACCGGGCTGATATAAAATTTATGATTTTCTGAAATACTATTCTACCGTTACTGATTTAGCCAAATTTCTGGGTTGATCAACATTGCATCCGCGCATTACAGCAATGTGATATGATAATAGTTGTAATGGCAAGGTACTTAATAAGGGTACTAAAGCATCTTCGGTTTCAGGTATTTCAATTACATGCTCTGCAATATCTTTAACCCTTGTGTCGCCTTCAGTAACAATAGCTATAATTTTACCTTTGCGCGCCTTAACCTCTTGAATATTGCTTAATACTTTTTCGTAAATATCATTTTGAGTAGCAATCACAATTACAGGCATGGCTTCATCAATCAAAGCGATTGGTCCATGCTTCATTTCGGCAGCGGGATAGCCTTCAGCATGTATGTATGATATTTCTTTTAATTTTAAGGCGCCTTCCAAAGCAACCGGAAAATTATATCCTCGGCCAAGGTATAAGAAGTTAGAAACATCAGCAAACTTTTCTGCAATTTCTAAAACACTTTCTTGACACGATTTAAGTACTTTCTCAACTTTTGCGGGAATACGTTCAATTTCTTGTAAAACTGATCTTAATCTTGAATCTGAAATGGTTCCGCGTCTTTGTGCAAAACCGAGTGCAAGTAAAGTCAATACTGTAACTTGTGCAGTAAATGCTTTTGTGGAGGCAACGCCAATTTCTGGACCTGCATGGGTATAAGCACCAGCATCCGTCATTCTTGGAATGGAGGAACCTACAACATTACATACCCCAAATATGGTAGCCCCAGCTTGCTTTGCAAGTTCTAGAGCAGCCAACGTGTCGGCAGTTTCACCTGATTGGGAGATAGCGATTACCAAATCATCAGAATAAAGAACTGGATTTCTATATCTAAATTCGGAGGCATATTCTACCTCAACTGGAATTCTAGCAAAGTCTTCAAATAAATATTCCCCTACAAGACCGGCATGCCAAGAGGTACCGCATCCAATAATTATAATTCGTTTAAGATTTCTTATTTTATTCTCAAACTCATTCAGGCTTCGCATCTCAATTTTTAAGCTGTTCGAATCAATTCGTCCTCTAAAACTATCATGAATAGATTTGGGTTGCTCGAATATTTCTTTGAGCATAAAATGATCATACCCACCCTTTTCAATTGCATCCAAGGTAATCTCGAGATTATGAATAAAAGGTGTTTTTTTTATATTATCAATGGTTTTGATGGTTAAAACCCCATCCTTAATTTCAGCAATTTCGCCATCTTCCAGATAGGTAACCTTTCTGGTGTATTCTACAATTGGGGTAGCATCACTCGCTATGAAGTATTCTCCGGGTTTGTTTCCAATACCTAGTACCATCGGACTTCCTTTTCGAGCACCGATAAGAGTGTTAGGATCATTTTTCGATAATATAACAATGGCATAAGCTCCAACAACTTCATTGAGCGCCAATCTCACTGCTTCAAAAAGAGAGCATTTCTCGTTCGTTTTAATATTCTCAATAAGATGAATAAGAACCTCTGTGTCAGTATCACTTTTAAATACAGAACCGAGTTCAACTAAAGCTTCTTTGAGGGTCGCATAATTTTCAATGATACCATTGTGAATTACTGCTAAATCACCAGAGGGAGAAAGATGAGGATGAGCGTTTTTTTCATTAGGTTCACCATGTGTGGCCCAACGTGTATGTCCAATTCCGCGATTTCCTTCAGTATTTTGATTGCCAATTTTATCTACAAGATCTTGGACTTTTCCATGTTCTTTGTACACTTTCATATCGCCGTCTAACAGGGCTACTCCAGCACTGTCATATCCACGGTATTCTAACCTTCTTAATCCTTGAATTAAGAAATCGAAAGCTTGATCAGGTCCAATATACGCTACTATTCCACACATGTTATTTTATATATTTTGAAATATAATGTAAAGTGATAAGTGTTAACTATTTAAGTTTAAATGTTTTTTTGATTTTGTCAGTAAAATCAAGCTTTTCCCAAGTAAAAAGCTCCACCTTCACTTTTTTTGTTTGACCATTAGGGCTTGAAAATACCTTTTCTACAACCTCGTTGGTTCTACCCATGTGTCCATAAGCTGCAGTTTCGGAATAAATAGGATTTCTCAATTTTAGTCTGGTTTCGATAGCGTAAGGACGCATATCAAATATTTCACCTATGTGTTTTGAAATTTCTCCATCAGTCATATCGACTATTGATGTACCGTAGGTATTTATGAATAAACCGCAAGGTTCAGCAACACCAATTGCATAAGAAACCTGAACAAGAACTTCACTGCACAATCCAGCAGCAACCATATTTTTTGCTATATGACGGGTTGCATAAGCAGCAGAGCGGTCAACTTTGGAAGGGTCTTTACCAGAGAAAGCACCACCACCATGTGCACCTTTTCCGCCATAAGTATCAACAATGATTTTTCTTCCTGTAAGACCAGTATCACCATGTGGGCCACCGATAACAAATTTACCAGTAGGATTAATATGGTAAGTTATTTTGTCATTAAACAATTTACGCAATGAAGGTTGAACTCTTTTCATTACGCGGGGTATTAATATTTCTATAATATCCTCACGAATTTTTTGAAGCATAGCTTTTTCAGCCTTCTGCACATCGCCAACTTTATCAGATTTGGCTATTTCAAACTCATCGTGTTGTGTAGAAATAACAATTGTATCAATTCTGATTGGTTGATGATCATCATTGTATTCGATAGTGACTTGGCTTTTTGCATCAGGACGAAGGTATTTGATAGCTTTATTTTTGCGTCTTAAATCAGCTAATTCTTCTAGCAATAAATGAGAAAGATACAAAGGTAAAGGCATGTAATTTTCGGTTTCGCTGCTGGCGTAGCCAAACATCATACCCTGATCTCCGGCACCTTGTTCTTCTTTTTTCTTTTTATCAACCCCCCGGTTAATGTCGGCACTTTGTTCATGGATGGCACTTAGTACACCGCAAGAATCGGCTTCAAACATATATTCCGATTTTGTATAACCAATTTTACGAATTACTTCTCTTGCTATTTTTTGAACATCAAGGTAAGTATTTGTCTTTACTTCACCTGCTAGTACTACCAATCCGGTAGTAACGAGTGTTTCACAAGCAACTTTGGAATCTGGATCCCAAGCTAGAAAATTATCAATTAATGCGTCCGATATTTGGTCGGCCACTTTATCGGGGTGTCCTTCGGCAACAGATTCAGAGGTAAATAGATATGGCATATTTTTTATAAAAGTGCAAAGATAAAATTAAATCGCTTATTTAAACAGGCTTAAAATAAATTATATTTGATTACCTTGCTTGATTTTTTGTTCTATCAAACTTGTTGAATAGCCTGGAAGAAAATCAATTGTGATAACTTTGCCACCGCTATTTTTAATTATATTGAAGCCAACAATGTCTTCCACTTTATAATCTGCACCTTTAACTAATACATTGGGAATCAATAATTTTATAAGATCATAAGGAGTATCTTCATCAAAAATGGTAACAGCATCAACACAACCTAAGGATGCCATGATTTCAGCTCTTGATGTTTCATCTTGAATAGGTCGGTTGTTGCCCTTTATAGTTGAAACAGATTTGTCTGAATTGATGGCAACAATTAGCTTGGTTCCAAGAGCCGCAGCTTTATTCAAATAATCAACATGCCCGCGGTGCAAAATGTCGAAGCAGCCGTTGGTAAAAACAACTTTTTCTCCATTTTCTGACCATAATTTTCTCAGTTGAGATAAAGACTTTTGTGTTGCAATTTTTGATTTATAAGATATCATCAACAGTAAGTCGTTTTCTTAGTTTTAAACTTATTAAAACCATGCTTATCAAACCAACTATAAAAATCATTATCATTTGGGTAGCATGGCTAAGTGTGGCATAGGTAAGACCTTCGCTTTCAGTTACACCATAAAGCACAAGACCAAGTCCTACAAGCTTATGATAAACCCCAATACCTCCGGGAATTGGCAGAATAATGGCCACAGTTCCTAAAAAAAGAACAAGCAGTCCTTCTTCCAAACCAAATTGAGAGGTAGGTGGATAGGCAAAGAAAGTAAAATAAGCCATTGCAAAATACATACTCCAGATAAAAAGGGAGTATAGGATAAACAATAATGGTTTTTCAAGTTTGAGGATGCTTTTTACACCTTCTACAAATCCATTTAAGAGCGTAGATACTTTTTTGAAAATGGTAAGACTTTTGATTTTATTGCGAAAAATATAGACAAGTAAGCAAATAATGATAATGCCTGCTAGGAGAATATACTTAAAATTTGATTCATTCTTTGAATTGCCAAGCATTGGAGAAATGACATCTGTATAAAATCCAGTTAATAATTCGAACTGGGAAATAAAAATAAATAGGGTAATGAGTGCGGTTAAAATTAAATCAACAATTCTTTCGGTTATTACTGTTCCAATAAGTTTTTCAATCGGAATTCTATCAGTTTTAGCTAAAGCTGCACAACGCGTTACTTCGCCAAGTCTTGGAACTAAGTTGTTAGAAAAGTAACCAATCATAACAGCATAAAAAGCATTCCAATTATTGGCAGTATAACCAAGAGGTTTTAGAAGTAGGTTCCAGCGCAATGCTCTAGCAGCATGGCTCAGAATTCCGCAAATCATAGCAATAAGAATCCAGAAAAAATTAGCTTGTTTAATTTCATTGAACATTTTTTGAAGATCCATGTTCTTGAATGCCCAAGCCAACAAAAATAATCCAAGTCCTAAAAATAGCAGAAACTTAAGAATATTTTTTATGGAGAACTCCATCTAAACAATAGAATTATCAGGACTTACGAAAGCAAGGCTTGGTTTAAATTTTTTGGCTTCTTCAAAATCCATGTGAGCGAAAGATATAATGATAACTATATCACCAACTTGTGCTTTGCGGGCAGCAGCACCATTGATGCACACCACTTTACTGCCCCGCTTACCAGTTATAATATAGGTTTCGAAGCGTTCGCCATTGTTATTATTAACTACCAAAATTTTCTCGCCTTCAATAAGATTGGCAGCATTCATAAGGTCTTCATCCAAGGTTAAACTACCAACATAATGCAATTCGGTTTGGGTAACCTTGGCATTGTGAATCTTTGATTTTAAAATTTCTATTTGCATTGTGACAGGTCGCAAAAGTATAACTAAATTTTGAAATCTTCCTATAAATCAATCTAAAAGGGAAATACATTGTACCTATGCACTGCATACAAACCTTTGTTTGAGAGCATTTATAAATATATTCTTTGGCCGTACCTTTGATAACCTACAGATAAGAATTAGCTTTGCACCTTAGAAGTTGATTAAATTTAATTTAATCTTTTTCTTACGTTTGGCTTCGTAGTTTAATGGATAGAATTTGAGATTCCGGTTCTCATGATGTGGGTTCGATTCCCGCCGAAGTCACATAGTTATGCCTAAACCCTGTATATATTAATTTGAAGGTTTTTTTATCTTTTATCGAAAAGAAGGGTGAACTATAATAAGCAGCCTTAGTTAATTCTAATGATAGAATATTTCAAAGTGGGGCAATTAAGACAGTCCTCAAGCTCTGAAAAGTATAACCGATGCAAAAAAAAATATTCATCTTACCAAAAGTTTAGAGATTGATTTAGAATTGTATGGAGTAAAGTACCTAAAAGTGGTATCTTTCTCAAAATTTGTCTCGCATAATTCTGGCACTTTCGTCATAAAATATTCAGAGACTCAAAGCACTTTTTATGCATTAATCATAAGCCATCTTAAATCAGGTAATTGTTATATAAAAATAGCTAACGGAATGAGATTGTATATGAATGAGTTGATATTGAGTAGGTAGAATAGGTTTACACTCTACAGAATTGAACTTTAGCTAAGAGATATAATCTTAAATTCTTCATCAAAATATTCTAAGTCCTGCTAATGATTTCTAAAAAGACTATGGATACATTTGAAAAAAAATAATTCCTAATTTTAATCAAACAAATCTAAAATGAAAAGGTAAGATAGGTCTGGATTTTTGCCATTATAATTATTGGTTTATTCGATTTTTCTTTACTTTATTTATTTTTAACAGGAAAACTTAATTCTGAGAAGCCAGGGCTTCTGATAAAAATATTATTGGCAAATGTCTTAATGTTAGTTTTAATTATTCATCTTGTAAACACTCGAAAAAGAAATAATGCCAACAGCGATTTTGACAATATTTTATAATGAGAGATTGAATCAAATTCGTTGGTTTTAACCCCAATTAAAAACATCGGCAATTCTAATATTTGATAATTCCGAAGAAAAACCAAAGCTCATTGCGGAGAAAAAAAATCACACTAAACTAGAAATACTGAATCAAACAAAATTTAAAGATTTACAAAACAATACTTATGGAACCATATAAAAGAAGTGAAGAGCAGGAGAAAATACTCCAATGTATGGAGTGATTATAATAAAAAAGCAATGCTGTTGTTTTATGAACAAAATAACATATCAAGTTTCAAGAATATTTTTATTACTCAATTTGAATTTGCAGTTAATACATATTTCTAAAATTAAATAAACCAAAACAAAGGGTTTTGCGCAAGGCGGGTTTCAGATCAAATTGCAATCCAAGCTCAAGTGTTTAAATTTCGATTAGAATAAAATTTCTCCTACAGCCAAAAATTTATTAGTTCTAAAAAATTAACTGCCCCTTTTTTAGTTAGTAACCACCTTTGGTAAACTCATGAAATATTAAATCCACTTTTGATATTAACTTTCCATTAAATAATTGAATCAGGTCATAAAACTAGATTTGATACATTAACAATAAAACAAAGGATATGAAAAAACTATTGGTAATGATGATAGTTCTGGCATCCCAGACTGCATCGAAAGGTCAAAGCAGTGAATTCAAACTTTACCCTAACGGTTTAATTTATAGTGAAGAAACAATGGGGAAGCTTAGCAATATTGTTGATTCGTTAAACTTGAGATATAAGGTTTGCGATTTCAATAAAGCATTTTACTCAATAAACCAGACAGTTGGACAATTAGTAAGTTTAGATACCGGAAATATAGTAGCTGCAAAACTGGATATTGAGAGGCAAATTTCAATTGAGGAGTTTATTAAGAAATATCCACTCGCGAATATTGAAAAGGAGGTATTGATAATAAAAGATTATTACACCAATTATGAAGGTAAAACGGTATTCGACTTCTATCAATTTGACATAAAAAATTCAATCGGTTTTGAAATAGAAACTAAGGATACTTTAATAGGTGAAAGCGACTTACATAATAAATGGTTGTTTGATTACAATAAAAAAACGACTTATTCAAAAGAAAACATCAGAGCATTCTATTTTTCAAATCAATTCATCAAAACCAAAATGCCTTCTGAGTATTCAAGGATGATAGGATATGCAGATTGTTTAATAGACACCAGTAGTTCAAAATTTAAGAAAAATCGAAAGGATGGGTGGGTGAATCTTCCGAAAAATTGGGAGGCAATGTCGTTAAAGAAAAAGAGAGCTTTGCTTGATGACATGAGGAGCACAAGAGTAGTTGGTTTTTGTAGCATGGATAGCAGGCCTAGGGAACATGCTGTAAATATTGCCCTATTATCAGCAGAGACAACAAACTGGGAAATTTTCTTAAAATCGCATTTGGACATCATGAATGATCGATTTGAAAGAAAGAGTGATGGAAGTTATGCTTGGGAAGGCAGAAATACATATATCAAAGAACTTGAAGAATTAAATATTAATGTTTCCGATTTAATTTTTGGTATCTCATTCAGAATGGAAAATACAGCCAAAAATCACTACTATGGGAGTATTGGAAGAATTGGAAGAGCACTTTCAGAAAGTAAGAACAGAAAACAAATTGAAGAAGGGATTTTATCCATAATTAAGGACACAAACCTAGACGACTTCAATAGGTCATTATTTTATTATCTATTTAAAAACTACAATTATTACTTAGAGGACGAGGTGCTTAAAAAAGAAAACAACAATAAACTCACTTTAGCAGTTAACACACTTCCTGAATATTTAAAAATTGGAATGGTAGTGAAATAAAAGAACTTTTCGCTAATGTAGATTTTGTAAATAGAAGGTTTTGGGGTTAAGAAACATGGCGTGTCAAATCACGCGGATGCCAGTTTTTAGGTAAATATTCACAGAAACCTACACCTACCAAGTGTACCTGCTGTTCCGCCAAATTTTGGTATGACCTACAATGCTAGCAAAACTAAAAAAAAACCACTTAATCTCCCCCTAAAAACCTTATCATTGTAGCACAATTAAAGGTGGCAATGTTTCTAACATTTACGGCTTAA
>Ga0163144_10005390_pt1 | contig 28378 bp, 21 predicted proteins | sample OliLak19BULKMAT1_FD_123175 | JGI IMG/M metagenome (GOLD analysis project Ga0163144, IMG submission 123175) | Freshwater microbial mat bacterial communities from Lake Vanda, McMurdo Dry Valleys, Antarctica - Oligotrophic Lake LV.19.BULKMAT1 | ecosystem: Environmental > Aquatic > Freshwater >... | reverse complement strand
GCTTGCGGTGAGGAATGCCTTCTAAAGCGTTGTTTAAATCGTCACTGATGTCTTGTGTGTCCTCAATACCAACAGCAAAACGCACCAGATTATCTCTAATACCCACAGCCATTCTTTCAGCCGTAGTGAGTTCGTAGTAGCTCACCAAAGAAGGTTGTTCAATGAGGCTTTCTACACCGCCCAAGCTAGGCGCGATGTAAGGAATACGGCAACGGTCAATAAAGAGGCTGGTTGTTTCTAGGTTACCCGCCACTTCAAAACTAACCACGCCACCAAACCCGCTCATTTGCTTTACGGCAATTTCATGGTCGGGGTGAGAAGCCAAGCCGGGATAGTATACACGGTCAATTTTAGGGTGATTTTCTAGGAATTGTGCCACAGCCAAAGCCGTCTTGTTTTGCTGTTGAACACGAATTCCTAGCGTTTTAATGCCCCGTTCTAACAAGAAAGCTGCTTGCGGGTCTACAACGTTCCCAAACACGCCTCTAGCGTCCTTGAGAGCCTTAATTTTGCCCGATTCACCTGTAATCACCCCCGCCATCACGTCATTATGCCCACTAAAGTATTTAGTGGCACTGTGAAGTGTAAAATCAATGCCATACTCGCTGGGGCGAAGGTTGACAGGTGTCGCAAAGGTGGTATCAATCATCGTTAAAATACTATGGCGTTTAGCAATTTCTACAATACGCCCCAAGTCTGCAACGCGCAGATAAGGGTTTGTGGGAGTTTCAGAAATAATAAAGCGTGTGCGTCCTGGAATAATGGCAGCTTCTAGTGCGTCATAGTCACCCATAGTAACAACGCTTGTTTCAACACCATACTTCGCCAAAAACACTTTGCAAAATTGGCGAGTACGGCGATAGCAATCATCCGTCATCACAATATGTTGACCACTCTTTAACACGGTCAGCAACAACGAAGTAACCGCAGCCATCCCAGAGGAGTACAAAACGGCGTCTTCTGCACCATCAAGATTTGCAATACGTTGTTCTACAGCCCAAATACTGGGGTTGCCATAACGTCCGTATTCTTCACGGTCTACTTCACCACCCCAAATTTTCTTGTCCATAAAGTCACAAAGATCAGCCGTATCCTTAAAAGTAAAGGTTGCCGATTGGACAATAGGCTGTGTTAGTGCGTGATAAGCCTTGTCGCGTTTCACGCCTCCATGAACCGCTTTTGTACTATGTCCTTGCGTTTGGGGGCGAGTGGCGTGTTCAATAGCTTTTTCGATGTTGTCGTCTGTACTTGTCATTTAGTGTTCCTCACTAGAAAACAAAAACCCGAAAATACGTTAAGTAGGTTCGGGTGTTCTTATTCGTATCCCTAAACAAAAACGACTTAGGCATCGTCTAAGAAATGAACGCCCCCCTTGATTGGGGTTTGTTACCACCTTCATCTACCAGATTTCTTGCATTTCTGACGGATTTAGCACCTTCCCGTTGCCAACGGGGGTTGCTGCAGTGTCTTTGTGCCGTAACACTCAACTGCTCTGGATGAAGCATATAAGATTGTTTTTACTGCTCAAAGAAGTGTATCACGTTTTTCCAAAATTTACAAGAAAAAGTTCTTTTTCCTATGGAGTATGCAGTGAACTTCAAAACTCGTCTTGTATTTTAACCGCCTCTATAAGAAACTTGCGGACGAAAACAAGGAGTTTATATGATGACAGAGTGGTCTTTTCAAGTTAAAGGCGGCAACCCATTACACGGTGAGGTAACAGCACAACGGTCTAAAAATGCTGTTCTTCCCATGATTGCAGCCGCGCTTATCCCTAAACATGGTAAAACCGTCCTTAAGGATGTCCCTGATATTGAAGATGTTCGTGGAGCTTTAGAGCTTGCTCGGATTGTGGGGGCAGAAGTTATTCATGATAGACAAACCCACACCGTAGAAATTGATGCAAGTGGCGTTAATAACCCCGTTTTGCCCCCAGACATTACCCAAAAGATGCGCGGTTCTGTGCTATTTCTTGCCCCTCTTATTATGCGTTTGGGCAGTGTAGAACTTCCTGGTAGTGGGGGCTGTAACATTGGCGAGCGTAAAATTGATTTTCACCACCGTGGGTTTGCCCGTCTTGGTGCAGATGTTGTTTATGAAGATGATGGCACAACACGCATCAATCTAAAGAGAGCCAAACTCACAGGTACGTTGCTGTATCTTGATATGCCCAGCCACACTGGCACAGAAAACTTAATGATGGCAGCCTCACTGGCAGAAGGCGAGACTATCATCGAGAATGCTTCCATAGAACCAGAAGTTGTTGACTTTGGGCATTTTCTGGCACAAATGGGCGCAAAGATTGAAGGGCTAGGAACGTCTACACTCATCATAACAGGGGTAAAAGACCTTCATGTTACCGAATACACTCCCATTCCCGACCGCCTTGTCATTGGTTTGTTGGCAATGACCACTGGCATTACGGGTGGTGATGTTGTTATTCGCCAAACCGAACCCACACACCTTCGCCTGGTGAATGCAAAACTAGAGCAAATGGGTATTCAGGTTACTTCTCCCGACAAGCACACACTTCGTATTCAACGTGACCCAAACAAACATCTTGCACCTATCAATATCACAACACACCCCTACCCCGGCTTTCCAACCGATTTACAACCGTGTATCTCTGCGCTATCCACCGTTGCAGATGGCAAAAGTTATATTCGTGAGCGCATCTTTGAAAATCGCTATGACTTTGCCGATGGTCTCATTAGCATGGGAGCAGACCTTATCGTCAGCCAAAGTGACGTTCTCATTGTCAATGGGGTAAGCCACCTTAAACCCGCAAAAGTACGGGCTGGCAGTATTCGTGCAGGGGCGGCTTTACTCCTTGCCAGTCTTGGCGTTCATGGCGATGTGACCATTACCAACGTCTATCAAATAGACAGAGGGCATGAGCGCATTGAAGAACATCTTCAGGCGTTAGGCGCACAAATAAGGCGGGTAGAATCAAAACCAGCTACCCAACCCAGCCTAGAACCCGTGAATTAATAATAAGCCGCCTGCAAAGGCGGTTTTTTATTGCCGTCAATCTTTAGAATTTGCGCTATAATTCGCTTATGAAGGTAACATTTTTTACCGTTACAATAGGTTCACCAAAGCGTTGTTATAACTTAACGTTTGTCATAGGATGTAAGCACATGGTAAAAACACTCAGCGTCATTGTTCTAAGTGGCGCAGAAGACGGTAGAACGCACACTTTCTCGCAGGGTCATGAGGGCTATGAAAGCGAAGATTCTTGGTCGTTAAGCGTAGGAAGGCGCAATGACAACGACCTTTGCCTTCAGTTTGACACTTTTGCTTCACGTCAGCACGCCAAATTGCACTGGAAAAACAAGCAGTGGTGGCTAGAAGACTGCAATACCGTTAATGGCACATTCTTAGAGAACACCAGCGATTTTTTTAGCGAAGAGCGCATTAAAGGCATTATTCCCATTCAAGAGGGCGAACTATTCCGTATTGGGCGTACTTGGCTACGCATTCAGCCTAACGAGTAAACATATGGCGACTATAGACATTAAAGATATTCTCATCAGCGCAAGGCTAGAAGCAACCCGCATGCGTCACTATTACTTAGGCATAGAGCATCTTTTTATTGCCATGCTTGAAGTACGGGGCGGACTAACGTCTACCCTTATTTTTGAAGCGGGTTTTAACCCCGAATATGTTATTGAATCTATACGCCGAAAAGTGGGCAAAGGAAGTCGTCATCGGCTATGGGCAGGTATTCCTACTACGCCACGCGCTGATGTTGTGCTGGGCATTGCCGACGAGCTAATGAAAGAAAGTGAACTACCCCATATTACAGAGCGTGAGCTTTTAATTGCTATTCTTGATGAAGGCGATAATGTGCCGTTGCGTGTTTTAAGTGGGCTAGGGGTTGACGTAAAAAGTTTGCCACAACAAGCCAAAACACGCCAAATTACACGCGCCGTTACCCAACCCTTTGTCAGCATAGATTTAGCCCCACAATTTGGCGAAGAACTTAATAAAGATGAACTTTTTATCCTTAGGCGGATGTTTCATGGGTATGCCCAAGTACGTGTAGAAACTCGTTTGCGCGGAGGCTATAGCGATTCTACTCTCATCGTCATTACACCCATTCAGGGCGATAACCGTGAAGATGCACCTGTAGTCGTTAAAATTGGGCCCCACGATGCCATCTACGACGAAGCACAACGCTATGAACGGCATGTAAAAGGCACGCTTCCCCCCCTAACCGCCCGTTTAGAAGATACCGTTATCGCACCCCAAATTTCTGACCTTGCCGCCCTTAAATACACCCTCATTACAGACGACAATGGGCGAGCCTTAGATGTTCGTGGTATCGTAGGCGTTTGGGAAAATTCTAAGTTAGCTAACTGGCTATACGAAAAACTTTATAATAGCTTTGGTACAAATTGGTGGATGCAAAGCCGTCCTTATCGTTTTGAAACATGGCAAGAATATGATTGGCTACTGCCCCCCATTCTTACCCTAGAGCTTGCCAAAAACGAAGATGCAACGGAAGATGCCATTGTGCTACGTTTACCCATCAAACGCGCAAGGCTTAATCATATTGAGTATGGCGAAACTGTTGTTGTAGAAAACTTTGTCGTGCATCGTGTAGACCGTGAGCAAAAGTCCATTACCCTAGCGCTGGGGCAATCAGGTGGAAGCATTACGCGCCCCTATCAAATTAAAATACGTGGGATTAACTTTGAAGAGGATACCTACTTCAGAGGCGAAGTGGTGGATAAGCTGGCAGGGCGCGTGTGGAAAACACGCAACGAAGAGCTAGAAAATGCGGTTCGCGCCCTAGAACCTGATTTCGATCACAAGCAAAACGCTGTAAGGTTCGGTGATTTTTACGCGCCCAACCCCATTATGGCATATACCACATTGCTTGATACACCCGTTTTTGGGTCACTAAGCACCATTCACGGCGATTTACACATGGGCAACATTCTCATCGGTGCAAATGACACTGCGCTACTAATAGACTTTGGGCATACCCGTGAAGGTCATACTCTGATGGATTGGGCAACTCTAGAAGTCAGTCTCTTAAGCGAGCTTGTGTTACCCCATTTAGAAGACGGTTGGGCAAGTGTGCGCCAATTGATTCCTTACTTAATCGCGCTCAACGAAAGCAGAATATATAGTGAGAGCAGTCCCATTTCTCAAAAGCTCATTCCCATTTTGCGCTTGCGCCAAATCGTAGCAGAACGACTCGCAAAGCCAAACCATTGGGAAGAGTATTTTATTGGCTTGGCTTTGCTGGCGTTAAGAGGCGTAACGTGGGAAACACTATCAGTTAATCAACGGCGTTTAATGTTCTTAGTATCGGCACTCGCCATGTTTGCAATCGCTAAAAAGCAATCGCCCACCGATGACCACAACACCCCATTTGATGACACCGAATTTAGCAAAAACACGGGTCTATAGCTTTGCAATAACCGCCTGTGAGAACTCTGATGTACTCACGGGCGTTTCTTCGCCCCTACGTGCAATATCGGGCGTGCGTGCGCCATCAGCAAGAACCGCGTCAATCGCGCTCTCAATGGCTGATGATTCTGCTTCAAGGTCTAAGCTATAGCGCAACATCATCGCCACGCTTAGGAAGATACCAATAGGGTTCGCTTTGCCCTGACCCGCAATATCTGGCGCAGACCCGTGAACAGGTTCATACAGCCCAAATTTAGTAGACCCCAAAGAAGCTGAAGGCAACATGCCCAAAGACCCCGCAAAAACAGAGGCTTCGTCACTCAGAATATCCCCAAACATATTTTCTGCCAGCACCACATCAAAAGACGAAGGACGCATAAGCAAGTGCATCGCACACGCATCTACAAGCACATGGTCAAGCGCAATTTCAGGGTAATCTTCATGGACGTTCATTACCGTACTACGCCACAAACGCATGGATGCCAACACGTTGGCTTTATCCACAGAGGTTACTTTCTTACGGCGTAATTGTGCTGCTCTAAATGCCACGTGTGCCACGCGCTCTACTTCACCGCGCGTATAAAGCATGGTGTCGTAGGCTTCATCGCCCCCGTCCATCTCTTTGCGTTGCCCAAAGTACAGCCCACCATTGAGTTCGCGCACAAACAAGATGTCCACGTTTTCCAGTAAATCCGCACGCAACGGCACATGCTGAGCCAACGCAGGATAGGCTTTTACGGGGCGCAAATTTGCAAACAAGTTAAAGTGCTTACGCATCTTTAGCAAGCCTTGTTCGGGGCGAACCTTCGCATTGGGGTTGTCCCATTTGTAGCCACCCACCGCCGCCAATAAAATCGCGTCAGATTGCTCGCAAATCTTTTGCGTGGCTTCGGGGAAAGGGTCACCGGTTTTATCGATGGCAATACCACCAATAAGTGCTTCTTCACCCACAAATTCATGCCCATACTTGCTTCCAATCACACTTAGCAAGTTAAGGGTTTCTTTCATTACTTCGGGCCCAATGCCATCGCCCGATAAAATCGCCAATTTTGCCTTCATGGCTTCTCCATATCAATAGGCGCGTTCAAATCGCGCGTTATATCATCTGTGCTTCTTCAGGGTTAACGGGTTGTTCTACCACACAAAGCCCGTATTCAATACTATCCACCAATGCCAACCAACTGGCTTGGATGATGTTTGTGCCTGCCCCTACGGTACTCCAACGTTGGCTGCCACGCTGGGTATCAATAAGCACACGGGTTGTTGCTGCTGTAGCATTTTCGCTATCTAAAATACGCACTTTATAATCAACAAGCTGAAAATCCGTGATTTCAGGATAGTATTTATCAAGGGCTTTACGCATCGCCAAATCCAGCGCGTTTACGGGACCATTGCCTTCGGCGGCTGTATGTACCACATCGCCATTGACTTCTAGTTTTACTGTTGCTTCTGAAAGGCTACCGCGCCCACGCCGTTCTTCTACCAATGCCGTAAAATCAATGAGCTTAAAGATTGGCTGATACTCTGGCATAGCGCGGAACATACGCACCGCAATACTAGCCTCTGCCCCTTCAAATACATACCCTTCGCTCTCTAGACGCTTAATTTCTTCCAGCACTTGGCTGGCTTGGTCGTTAGAAACGTCCATACCCAGTTCTTCGGCTTTACTCAAGAGGTTACCACGTCCCGACAAATCCGAAACAAGCACCCTCATCTCATTGCCTACCAACGCAGGGTCAATGTGTTGATAACTATCCACATTCCGACGGATAGCAGCCACATGAATACCGCCCTTATGTGCAAAAGCACTCTTACCCACAAACGCACTATGGTTATCTGGCGCAAGGTTTGCCACTTCTGCCACAATCCGCGAGAGCTTTGTAAGGTGTGATAGGTGGCTGGTATCGGGTAAGCAAGGAATACCCATCTTAATGTGCAAGTCGGGGATGATACTACACAAGTTTGCATTACCACAACGCTCACCATAGCCGTTAATTGTGCCTTGCACCTGTGTAACACCCACCTGCACCGCAGCCAAAGAGTTTGCAACCGCCAATTCACCATCATTGTGCGTATGAATCCCTAACGCGACATCAGGGAATATCTCGCGCACGCGCTTTACCAGCTCTGCAACTTCCCAAGGCAAAGAACCCCCGTTAGTGTCGCACAAAACCAGCACATCCGCCCCACCCTTAACAGCAGCATGAAGCGTGTCAAACGCATATCCCAAATCCAATTTTGCGCCGTCAAAGAAGTGTTCTGCGTCATAAATCACTTCTTTGCCCAATGATTTAAGATACGCGAGGCTTTCTTGAATCATCCGCAAATTTTCTTTGGGGGTCGTTTGCAACACCTCTATCACGTGCAACATAGACGTTTTACCCACCACCGTAACCACAAGAGTATCTGCATCCACAAGAGCCTGAATGTTAGGGTCATTTTTTGGCAAAGAGTCTTTACGGCAGGTACTTCCAAAAGCAGCAATTTTGGCGTGCTTTAGCGTAAGTGTTTTTACCTGTTCAAAATAGATGGCATCTTTAGGGTTAGAGCCGGGCCACCCCCCCTCAATATAAGCTACGCCAAATTCATCCAGCAATTGCGTAATCTTTAGCTTATCTGCCACAGAAAGCGAGATGCCCTCGCGTTGCGTGCCATCGCGCAAAGTTGTATCGTAGATTGCAACGCTCTTCACCATAAAACCACTCCTAATTTTAGGCTGTCGTGTTCACCCATTGAGGATGGGCATCTTCATAGACGTTTACTTCCCCTTCAAGGTTTAGTAAAAAGCCCAGTTGGTCAACACCATTCACCAAGCAATGACGGCTAAACGAATCAATCGGGAAGGTCACTTCACGACCATCAGGCAACAAGAGCGTTTGATTTTCAAGGTCAATAGAAACGGTTGTCGTGGGGTCTTCATAGGCAAGGCTAATCAGTTGTTGCTTTGTTTCTTCGTCCACGATAATGGGCAACAAGCCGTTTTTAAGGGCGTTATTGCGAAAAATGTCGGCAAAATCACTACTGATAATTGCCTTAAAGCCCATCCCCATCAACGCCCAAGGCGCATGTTCACGAGAGCTACCACATCCAAAGTTATGCCCCGCAATCAGCACTTCTGCCCCCTGATATCGGGGTTGGTTTAGTGTGAAATCGGCTTTGGGCGAGCCATCTTCGTTATAACGCCAGTCAAAAAAACAAGCCACCCCAAGCCCTTGCTTATCTGTTGTTTTTAGGTAGCGGGCGGGAATAATTTGGTCGGTGTCAATGTCATTGATAGGTAGTGGTGCAATGCGACCACTAAACGTTGTAATCTTTTCCACTGTATTTTGCCTCATGTGTTTATTAATAGAGGGGCAAATTGCCCCCCTGTTTTGTCTATACGGTCTTGTTATGCCATTTCTGGTACAAATAATTCGCGTGGGTCTGTCACATAGCCATTAACCGCCGTAGCAACTGCTGTAAGAGGACTTGCCAAGAAAGTGCGCCCCCCCTTGCCTTGCCGTCCTTCAAAGTTGCGGTTGCTGGTGCTTACGGCATATTGCCCGGGTTGTAGTTGGTCACCATTCATGGCAATACACATGGAACAACCTGCTTCACGCCATTCTGCACCCGCCTCTATAAAGATATGGTGCAAGCCTTCGCGTTCTGCTTGTACTTTTACCTGTTGCGAGCCGGGAACAACCATCATTCTAACGCTGCTTGCCACTTTACGACCACGAATCATACGCGCGGCTTCACGCAAATCAGAGATACGGGAATTGGTACAACTACCCACAAACACCACATCAACGGGCTTACCAATCAGTTGTTGATTGGGTTGTAACCCCATGTAGGTTAGTGCTTTGTCTAGGGCTGTACGTTCATCTACACTCTTGGCTTGCTCAGGGTCGGGAACATGACCGTTAATTTGCATCCCCATTCCCGGGTTCGTGCCATAAGTAATCATCGGAATCAGTTCATCGGCATTAAGAATTACTTCCGCATCAAAGGTTGCACCTTCGTCTGAGGGAAGCGTGCGCCAGAAAGCAATCGCATCATCCCAATCTTTGCCTTTGGGGGCATAAGGACGACCCTCAACGTACTCATAGGTGATTTCATCAGGGGCAATCATGCCTGCACGCGCACCCCCCTCAATGCTCATATTACAGATGGTCATGCGCCCTTCCATGCTTAGGCTACGGATGGCAGACCCCATATACTCAAATACGTAGCCTGTGCCACCCCCTACGCCAATTTTAGCAATAACAGCAAGAATGATGTCTTTAGCCGTTACACCGGGTGCGAGTGTGCCATCTACGCGAATCGCCATTGTCTTAGGCTTATACTGCATAAGTGTTTGTGTCGCTAAAACATGCCCTACTTCGCTTGTGCCAATACCAAACGCCAACGCACCAAACGCGCCATGTGTGCTAGTATGGCTATCACCGCAAACGATGGTCATACCGGGCTGCGTAAAGCCTTGTTCGGGCCCAATGACATGCACAATACCCTGATTTTCCGTGCCTAGCGCATACATCGGAATCCCAAAGTCATTGCAATTGGCAGTAAATTGGTCAAGCTGTTTAGAGGCTTGCACATCAACAACTGGAATAATGCCAAACTCATTACGTGGTGTAGTGGGTGTGCTATGATCCATTGTCCCTATAGTTCGGTCAGGACGGCGCACATTTAACCCGCGTTCACGAAGCACACTAAACGCTTGTGGTGAAGTTACTTCATGTACTAAATGTAAATCAACATACAAAACAGCAGGTGTATCGGCTGTTTGTGGTCTAACAATGTGGTGATTCCACACTTTCTCAAAAAGTGTCTGTGGTGTTGCCATATTGCCTCTTTTCTTCACTACATTACACTAAAGTTGGCTGTTTACTGTGTTTTAATACCAACGGTGGCTGTTTCACCTTCAGGCTGAATATTGCCCAAGCCTAAGCCTGCAATCATTCTGTTGACAGCCGCCATATACGCCTTCACGCTGGCAACGACAATATCAGAGTGTGCGCCATAACCCCCAAAGGTCTTTTCACTGTCGGGGGGGCTAATTCTAACAGTCACTTCGCCAAGTGCATCAATGCCCTCTGTCACGCTATGGACACTGTACTCTAAGAGTGAGTTCGGAGCTTTAACAATGGCATCCACTGCTTGATAAGACGCATCTACCGGACCTCGCCCAACAGCCGCATGAACATGAACGTTACCCTCTGGGTCAGTAATGCGTACCGTTGCCGTAGGAAGCCCCATTGTGCCACACGCCACCTGAATATCTTCCAAGCGGAAGAACTCTTGTGGTTGTGTGGTTTCATCAGCAACAAGGGCTTCTAGGTCGGCATCCGTCACTACTTTTTTATCGTCTGCTAAAGACTTAAAGCGTTCAAACACTTGCTTTAATTGGTCACCCTCTATGATATAGCCCAATTCTTCTAAACGTTTCTTTAGGGCATGTCGCCCAGAGTGCTTGCCCAATACCAAACGACTTTGCGTTAAGCCCACTGATTCAGGGGTCATAATTTCAAAGTTACTGGCATTTTTTAGCATACCATCTTGGTGAATACCACTTTCATGGGCAAACGCATTTGCGCCTACAACCGCTTTATTGGGTTGAACGATCACCCCCATGTAGTTGCTCACCATACGGCTTGTTTTGATGATTTGAGTGGTGTCGATATTAGTACGCACGCCATAAGCAGAAGATCGAGTTGCAATTGCCATCACGACTTCTTCTAAACTAGTATTGCCGGCACGCTCGCCCACACCGTTGATAGTCACTTCTACTTGGCGCGCCCCCGCCTGAATACCTGCAAGTGTGTTTGCGGTTGCCATGCCCAAGTCGTTGTGGCAATGCACAGACCAAATGACACCGCTTCTCCTACCTGCGCCAGGTGTTTCTGCAATGAGTGTTGCTAGTTTTTCGTGCCATTCGCCGGGTGTTACATAGCCCACCGTGTCAGGGATGTTAAGCGTTGTTGCGCCACATGCCACCGCTACAGAGCATGCCTTGATTAAAAACGCCATGTCGGTACGACCAGCATCCATTGGGCTAAATTCCACGTCATCACAAAGGCTCGCCGCCAACTTCACAGCTTTCTCAATGCGTTCGAGGGCTTGCTGTTCGTTAATGGACAACATTTGTAAATGTTGTGGCGATGTACCAAGAAACGTATGGATACGAGACTTCTTCGCGTCCTTTACGCCTTTCCAACATGTCAAAATGTCGCTTTCAACGGCGCGTGATAGCCCACAAATACGGGGACCATCTTCTGTCCCCACTTCGCGCGCAATACGCTGAACCGCTGTAAGGTCGTCGGGTGAGGCAGCAGGAAAGCCTGCCTCAATCACATCAACCCCCAAGCGCGATAACTGACGGGCAATCTCTAGCTTTTCTGCGCTGGTTAGGCTTGCCCCAGGGCTTTGCTCACCATCGCGTAAAGTGGTGTCAAAAATGACCACCGTATTTTCATCGTAAGTGCGTACTACACCACCATCTTCCATGAGGCTAACTCTCCTGTTTGATGTTCTTCGCTTTCAAGAATGGCATCATGCTACGCAATTCTGCGCCAACATTTTCAATCAGTAAATCATGTTCGCGGCGACGGCGTGCCAAGAAATTAGGCTTGCCAGCCTTGTTCTCTGCAATCCACTCTTCAGCGAATTGACCGCTTTGAATACGCCCCAGAACGTCCACCATCTCTTCTTTTACCAATTCTTCAAATTTATCACCCACAACATAACCGCCATGTTCGGCAGTGTCACTGACGCTATACCACATATAGCTCATACCACCTTCGTACACCAAGTCCACAATCAGCTTTAGCTCATGAAGGCATTCAAAGTAGGCAATTTCGGGCTGATAACCAGCTTTAACCAACGTTTCAAAGCTGGCACGAATAAGGGCAGTTACGCCACCGCATAGCACCACTTGTTCGCCAAATAGGTCAGTTTCGGTTTCTTCTTTGAAGGTCGTCTCAATAACACCCGCACGAGTACAACCAATGGCACGTGCATAAGCCAGCGCACGCGCTTTTGCATTGCCTGTAGCATCCTGATAAACAGCCACCAAACCGGGAACGCCTGCACCTTCGGTATAAACTTCACGCACACGATGACCGGGTGACTTGGGTGCTACCATCGTCACGTCCACGCTTGCAGGAGGCACAATTTGCTTAAAGTGAATGTTAAAGCCATGTGCAAACATCAGCATTGCACCCTCTTTTAAGTTAGGCGCAATCTCTGCGTTGTAAACCTCGCCTTGAATGGTGTCATGAATCAAAATCATCACAACATCTGCTTGCTTTGTGGCTTCGGCAACAGTAAAGACCTTCAAACCATCGGCTTCGGCTTTTGCCTTGCTTTTGCTACCTTCATACAACCCTACAATGACGTTCATCCCACTATCATGGGCGTTTAGGGCGTGTGCGTGACCCTGACTCCCATAACCAATGATGGCAATCGTTTTGCCCTCAAGAAGGGATAAATCAGCGTCTTTGTCGTAGTAAAGTTTTGCCATGAGAAATATTACTCCATAGGTAAGATATGTTATTGATAAAAGAAACGGCTACACCCTTCATGATGCAACCGTTTATCTCAAAATTAAACCCCGTAACGTTCCAAACCATTCTGCGAATTGTCAAAACGTACAGGTTCGTAATCGGTATCCATGATGCGGATACCACGCCCCAACGCGACAACACCTGTTCTTACCATTTCTACGATGCCCACAGGGCGTAATTCGTTAATCAGGCTTTCTACGATGTCCTCTTGCGCTGTAATTTCGACAATTGCCACCTTCGTGCCAATATCAACAATGCGTGCAGGATAGCGTTCACAAGTGGTCGTTACCATGTTCCGAGATTCTACATCGTCGGTACGCACTTTGATGAGGGCAAGGTCACGGCTCACGTTGGGTTGTTCGGATAGGTTTTGCACGTCAATCACGTTCACCAACTTTTTAAGGTTGGCAGCAATCAGCTTTGCATCGGCATACTTCACGTCCACAACAATGGTCATTCGTGAAACATGGTCTTTATGCGTCCGCCCCACCGTTAGGCTGTCCACGTTGAAGTTGCGACGGCGAAAAAGGCTAGCAACTCGATTTAAGACACCGGGTTTGTTTTCTACCAAAGCAGCCAAAGTATTCTTAAAAGGTTGTTGATGTTCAGGCATTTTGTTGTTCTCCGGGTTTAGGACGGCGCACCATTTTGTCAAGGTCTGCCCCTGCTGGCACCATCGGGTAAACGATGTCTTCTTTTTCAATCACATACTCAATCAGAACGGGTCCCGCGTGGCTACGCGCAAATGCCACAGATTCCTCAATTTGTTCACGCTTTGTCACGCGCATACTAGGAATACCATACGCTTCTGCCAACTTGCAAAAGTCGGGGTTTACCATTGGCGTAGACTGATAACGTTCTTCATAGAACAGCTCTTGCCATTGGCGCACCATCCCCAAAAACGCATTGTTAAGGATAGCAATGTTCACCTTCACATTTTCCTGTGCAGCAGTTGCCAGTTCACAAAGCGTCATCTGAAAGCCACCGTCACCCACAATTGCCCACACTTCTTCATCAGGTCTGCCAAATTTTGCGCCAATTGCCGCCGGAAAGCCAAAACCCATCGTACCCAAACCGCCGCTTGTTAGCATGGTTGCAGGGCGCTGATGTGGGTAGTATTGCGCCTCTAGCATTTGGTGTTGCCCCACGTCCGTTACAGTGATGGCATCACCCCCCGTATGCTTCCATAGCTCATTAATGACACGCGCACCCAACAAACGGTCTTGTGTGTCATAGTTCAAGATGTCTCGCTCGTTGCCATCTTCCTGCCAGTCACGAATACGCCCCAGCCATTCGGGATGAGAACTTGGCTTCAAATCGGGCAATAATTGTTTAAGGACAGCTTTTAAATCACCGGATATGCCCACATCCACTTTCACATTTTTGTTAATTTCAGAGGGGTCAATATCAATGTGAATCTTTTTAGCATTTAGGGCGTATGTTTTTAGGTTGCCTGTTACACGGTCATCAAAGCGCATCCCTAAAGCAATCAAAAGGTCGGCTTCTTGGATAGCGTGGTTACATGCCCCTGCGCCGTGCATCCCCATCATGCCCACTGTCAGGGGGTGATTTTCGGGCATTGCGCCCTTCCCCAATAGCGTTAGGGTTACGGGGATATTGGCTCGTTCTGCCAGTTCACGTAGCTCTTGGATAGAGTCACTCATCAAAATGCCATGTCCCGCCAAAATAACAGGGCGTTTTGCGTTTTGGATAAGTTCAAGGGCTTCACTAATTTCTTTGGTGCTTGCCAAAGTAGGCGGGTTATAGCCAGGAAGACGAATTTCAATTTCAGGGTAAACGAACTCAATTTTTGCGGTTTGTACATCTTTAGGGATGTCGATGAGTACGGGGCCCGGACGACCTGTGCGTGCAATATGGAAGGCTTCTTTAATCACATACGCCAGTTCTTGCACATCAGTAACCAGATAATTGTGTTTAGTCACAGGCAATGTTACGCCCGTCACATCAGTTTCTTGAAAGGCATCTGTACCAATAGACGCGCGTGGTACTTGTCCAGTAATCGCCACAATCGGCACAGAGTCCATCATGGCAGTTGCCAAACCCGTTACTAAATTCGTTGCACCGGGCCCACTTGTAGCGATGCACACCCCCACCTTACCCGTAGCTCTTGCAAAGCCATCCGCCATGTGCGATGCCCCTTGTTCATGGCGCACTAGCACATGATGAATACGGTCACGGTATTTCCACATCGCATCATAAGTGGGCAAAATTGCCCCACCGGGATACCCAAATACCACCTTTACGCCTTCGCGCATCAGGCATTCCATAATGATTTCCGACCCTGTTAGTATCATAACAACTACTCCTCAAACCTAAAAACTATACGTTAACGTGCGTTAGCCAGCCGTACTTATCTTCTACTTTGCCCGATGTGATGGCAAAGAACCGTTCTTGAACCTTTGTGGTGATAGCACCACGCTTGCCAATGCCAATTTTGAGGCGGTCTACCGAGCGAACAGGTGAAACTTCGGCTGCTGTTCCCGTAAAGAAAATTTCATCCGCCATGTACAGCATTTCGCGGGCAATGGGCTGATAACGAATTTCATAGCCCAATTCTTCAATAATCTTGACTACGCTATCCCGTGTTACACCCAATAAGATGGATGACCAGGCACCGGGCGTATAAACGATGCCGTCAACAATCACGAATAGGTTTTCACCCGCGCCTTCGCTTACATAACCATTTACGTCCAGTGCAATGCCTTCACTAAAACCGTTGTCGTGGGCTTCCATGCTCACAAACTGACTGTTGACGTAATTGCCCCCTGCTTTCACCAAAGAAGCGTGGGTGTTGGGTGCCATTCTGTTCCAAGAGCTAACTTGCACGTCCACCCCTTGCTCAATGGCTTCTTCGCCCAAGTAACGTCCCCACTCCATCGTAAAGATAACCATTTCGGTCTTGGTGCGTCCACGACCCTCTAAGCCTAGCGCACCCTCGCCACGAAACATAATGGGGCGGACATAACAGGATTCGTGCTTATTGCGCCGAATGGTCTCTAGGATAGCTTCGTTAAGTTCTTCTTCAGTATAGCTGTTTTCAATACGCATCACCTTTGCACCGCTCAAAAGGCGTTTTGTATGGGGTTGCAAACGAAAAACCGCCGCCCCCTTAGGCGTGGAATAGGCGCGTATACCCTCAAACACGCTAGAGCCATAGTGCAAGGCATGTGCGCTAACATGAACTGTTGCATCTTCCCATTTTACAAACTCACCGTTGCGCCAAATCCATTCTGCTGGCATAAATTTTTATCTCCTTAAGAACGTTGTGTTGAATCAAAAAAGCCCCCCAGTGCTTTGGGAGGCTTTGTAGTACCACGTTGTTTCAGTCAATCACCACCCAAGCAAGTATTAGCCACTCGTAATAAGGAGTACGATGACAATAATAATGCTAAGGTTGATTACGAGTTCTTGACTGCGTTTCATTTTGAAAGGTCACTTTTTTGAGTTGTGAACAATATACACTTATGAGATTATCTAACTTAAGAACGCTTGTCAACAAGATTTGTGCAAATAGCAAAAGTTCATAGGAAATTCTACAAAGTTTTGTACAACATGCACAAATTATGTGTTCTGTAGGGTCTCTTTTGCCGTCTCAATTTGTTGATTTACAGCAGAGGGGGCTGTTCCGCCCAATGTAGCACGTTTAGCCACAGATTGCTTAAAGTCAAAGACTTGGCGTACATCCTCTGTAAAAAGAGCCGATTGGTCTGACAAAAATTCTAAGGGCAATTGCGACATTTCCAGCCCGTTATCGCTAGCATACCGCACAACACGCCCCACAATGTGATGAGCCTCACGAAACGGTAAACCCTTATTCACTAAATAATCGGCAAGGTCTGTTGCCAACATATCTTGGGTTAGGCTGGCAGTTAAACGTTCTGTGTTAAACGTCAGCGTTTTAATAACAGCAATCAGCACAGGCAACAACGCGCTTAAAGTATCCACAGAATCAAAGAGCGCTTCTTTGTCCTCCTGCAAGTCTTTGTTGTAACTAGTAGGCAAGCCCTTCAGTGTAGCCAATAAGCCCGTCAAATTCCCAATCAATCGTCCTGCCTTCCCCCTCGCCAATTCCATCGGGTCAGCGTTGCGCTTTTGGGGCATTAGGCTACTGCCCGTGCTATAACGGTCATTAAGGCGAATATAGCCAAAATTGGGGTTACTAAAGATAATTACGTCCTCTGCGAAACGGCTAAGGTGAACGCCCGTCATCGCCAATGTAAACAGCGTTTCTGCCACAAAGTCACGGTCACTTACAGCATCCAAGCTATTCATGCTCACATGGGTAAAACCCAAGTTATTTGCCAGTTTCACGCGGTCTATTGCAAGGGGTGTGCCTGCCAATGCCCCCGACCCCAAAGGCGAAAAAGAAGTGCGTTTTCTGGCATCACGAAGCCGTTCACGGTCACGCTGTAGCATCCAAAAATAGCTCATGAGCCAATGCGCTACAGTGATGGGCTGTGCGGGTTGCAAATGAGTATAACCTGCCATCAAGGTTTCGGTATGCTGTTCTGCTTGCTCTATCAGGGCTTCTTGGGTAGTTTTCAGAAGGTCGTTTAGTGTTTCTATCGTTTTCATCACCCACAAACGAAAGTCTGTTGCTACTTGGTCATTTCGGCTTCTGCCTGTGTGCAATTTACCGCCCACCGCTCCCACAATTTCGGTTAGCCGTCGCTCTACTGCGGTGTGAATATCCTCATCACCTGCCACGAAAAAAAATGAGCCACTCTCTATTTCTTGAAGCACTTGCTTTAATCCCTGAATCAGCGTAATAGCTTCTTTCGCATCCAGAATACCTGCATCACGAATCGCTTGGGCATAAGCAATGCTCCCATCAATATCTTGGCGATACATGCGTTTATCAAAGCGCAGGCTATCGTTAAGTGCTTTAAGGTCATCATCGCTCGGTTGTAAAAATGCACCGCCCCATAAGCTCATGGTTTTGTTTGCTCCTTGTGTGTATAGCTTAAAAAATGGGCGAGTTTGTGGCTCGCCCATTGTGTTTAGTCGCGTTTGAATTTGCTGTAATCAGGCTTACGATAACGGCTTTCGCCACCCCCATCGCTCTCTAACATGGCTTCTACCTTTAGGGGCAAGCCAAAGAGTTGAATAAAACCTTGAGCGTCTTGTTGGTTGTACACATCTTCTTCACCAAACGAAGCATAATCTTCACGGTAAAGGCTAAAGGGACTCTTACGCCCCGCCATAATGATATTGCCCTTGTATAGTTTTAGGCGCACTGTACCGGTAACGCGCTCTTGCGACACTTGCACAAACGCATCCAACGATTCACGTAGGCGAGAGTACCACATGCCGTTATAGACCAATTCGGCGTACTTTACGGCAATGAAGTCCTTATAGTGCATGGTGTGTTTGTCAAGGCAAATGCTTTCTAAGGCTTGGTGTGCTTTACGAATAATCGTGCCTGCGGGTGTTTCATACACCCCACGGCTTTTCATACCCACCAAACGATTTTCCACAATGTCCACACGCCCGATGGCATGTTCTCCACCCAGCTTGTTCAGCTTTAAGAAAATGTCTACGGGAGACATGGTTTCACCGTTAAGGCTATTCGGATTCCCCTTCTCAAAACCAATTTCCACATATACCCCTTCATCAGGAGCTTGTTCGGGGTTCCTTGTTAGCTGAAACATCCGCGCTTCGGGTTCGTTCCATGGGTCTTCTAGCAAGCCGCCCTCATGAGACAAATGAAAGATATTGCGGTCACGGCTGTAGATGTCTTTTTCGGTGTGCGAAACAGGCACATTAAACTCTTGGGCATACGCCAGCGCATCTTGGCGGCTGCGAATTTCCCACTCGCGCCAAGGGGCAATCACTCTCAGCTTAGGGTTAAGTGCCATCGCCGTCAATTCAAAGCGTACTTGGTCATTGCCCTTGCCCGTACAACCATGTGCAATGGCATCTGCGCCTTCCTTTTCGGCAATCGCTACCAAATGTTTGGCAATAAGAGGGCGAGCAAAAGAAGTTCCAAGCAAGTAGTCACGCTCATATACAGCCCCCGCTTGCATCGTAGGAAACACAAAGTCACTTAAAAATTCTTCACGCAAGTCACGCACATACAGCTTGCTTGCGCCACTCTTAAGGGCTTTTTCTTCTAGTCCGTCCAGTTCTTCTTCTTGACCAATATCTGCTGTAAAGCAAATCACCTCACAGTCATAATTATTGCGTAGCCAAGGAACAATGACTGATGTGTCTAAGCCACCGCTGTAAGCTAAAACAACTTTTTTAGCTGGTTTTCTGTTCGCCATGCTATATTTCTCCTTAGCAAGTAAGTGGCGCGATTTTAACGCAAAAATTAAACTTTATCCGTTGTGAAAAGATGATAACGCACTTGTGCAAATTGTGGTGAACTAGGGCAAGTTCACCTCACAAATAGGCGTTTGTGTGCTACAAGTTGCTAAAACCTCGCCACCGCGCCGTACCCTAAACGATGACACATTTAGCCAAAACTGTTTGCCCTCACCTACCGCAATCCAAGCATGGCGATAACGACAATTTTCGGGTTTGTCTTGCAAATCTGTTCCTACTGCCCACACTTGTAAACAGTCCCCATCAGGATATGCCGTAAGGGAACGCGATAAATTAGGCGATTCCCAAGCAGTTGCCAATAAAACGCCATTGTCACTTTCAAATGCCAATTGCTGAATGTTCAAAGCGCGTCCGCTAAGATTTACAAGAGACACACTTTGAGGCGAAATTAAGATATTCAGCCCACCGCCCTTAGTTGCAGACGTTGCAACAGGCGCACTATTGGGCGTGTTTACTGCGGTTACTTGTTGTGACAGGCTGACATCACAGGTATAAGCACCCGATATAATAGGACATTCAGCAATGGCAACGCCGTCTTTTAGCACAGTAAAAGAGGTAGCATCGCGCCAAAAGTCTAATTCATCATTCACAGCCACCCACGCATTACGAGACTTACAGGCACTCGGTTTATCGGGAAAGACCAACACATCCACGCCCCATACCTGCAAACAATCCCCCACTCTAAAATCATAAAGTGGGCGTGACAAAAATTCGGTGTCCCAACGTTCTACAGGCATTGTGCCAGAGGAACTCTCAAAAGAAAGCCCATAAAGCGACAGTACATTGTTTGATATATTGAGAATAGAGAAACTATCCGCACTCACAATCAATCTTAGATCAGGGACGATTGTCGGAGTGGGCGTATTTGCAAAGGGTGAAATTGTGGGCGTAGCAAAGCCCGCTTGTGCAATAACTGCCGTAGATTGGAAAGGCGCAAGTGTATTTGTGGGCAGGGGTGCAGTAATGGTAGAAATTAGCGGGTCACGGGTGGGTTCTTGGGTGGCAATAATAGCTGTAGAAAGGGGTATAGCCACAATGGGGGTGTTGGTAGGTGCAGGCGCAATGCTTGTTCCTGTGGCTAACACCATCGTAAAGTAAATGAGTCCAGAAGATGAAGTTGCATAAGCAATACCCACTTCACGGTATTCTCCGTTCATCATGTTGGCGTTATGAGAAGCACTGCCCCGCCACTGGTCAAATGCGCTTCGTCCAATATTATCAAAGCGATACAGCACGTTTTCTGCACCCGTTGTCATGGTATAGCCAAATCGGGTGGCACGTTCCCAAAATTCAGAGCCATCAGACCCCTGATGTGAGAGGTTTTCTGTGCGTGCCATATCATCACTGTGCGCTTGTGCTGCCTGCTCCAGTACAGAGTTATAGGTCAGCAAAGAGATTCCCTGTTGTTGACGTGCTTGATTCAGCACGTTAAAAATCTCTTGAGGCACGCCACTTTGGGCATTTAAGGGCATTCCACTTAATAAAACCCATAAAACAATGAGTACACCATAACGCCAACGAGCTAAAATCATTTTCCACACTCCATTTGTCTAATCCTTGTTCTAGGACAATTATATAAGACAAATAGGCGTGACTTGTAGGGAAGCCCTTCAAACGTTACAATATCATCAGTTTAGTAGACGCTGATAACCACGCCAGAGGTAACAATGCACGATAACTACGTGACCACCAAAGACCTAAAAGAAAAACGCGACAGGCGTGCCATTCCTCACTTAGAACAATACGCCCCTGTCTGGATTACAGACGAGGTTATGTTGCTTGAGGAAGAAGCCATTCAGTTTCATGCGGTATTCTTTCATTCAACACACGGATGGACAAGCCGCCGTTACCGCTATGATGGCTTTAACAACACGCTATACCACAAAGGGCAAACCCTTCTTGATGAGGAAGAAGCCCTTGAAATTACGCTTAGTGAGCCTTACATCACCCCCACTGTCGCCGATTTGCCCAACGCCTATGGGGGCTAAACCACTTGCTTAGTACGCGATGACAATATATTTCCAAAGATGTCAATCAGTCGTGCAGCAATGTTTGACCAAGCATAATCGTTTGCCACATGGGATGCCATGCGTCCCATGTGTTCGCGTCTCTCTTCACTATCTAGTAAACAACAAATGCGCGCTGCCAATGCTTTTGGTTCACGCACAGGAACATGATAGCCCGTTTCACCGTCGCGTACTAAAAATGCCAACCCTCCTACAGCCGAAGCAATCACTGGCACACCACTTGCCATTGCCTCTAGAGCCACCATACCAAAAGATTCATAATCACTTGGCATAATTACGGCTGTAGAAGCATTATAGTATTCGGGAAGTTGTGATTGGTCTTTTGCGCCTAAGAATGTCACGTTTTCGCTTAAATCGAAATCAACGACCATTTGTTGAATACGTTCCATTTCAGGGTCACCTTTGGCGCGTGGGTCACCCCCAACAAGGGCAAATTGCGTCTCTTGTAGCATGCCAGGCGCATTTTCTCTCAGCAAAGCCATTGCCTGCAAAATTGTATCTATGCCCTTTAAGGGTTCGATACGCCCCACGAAAAGCAATAAGTGGCGTTTATCAAAGCCCAAACGAGCGCGGATATTAGCTTTTGTACGGCTCACAACAGGCTTAAAGCGTTGCACATCAACACCGGGTGGCACAATTTCAATTTTGCGCCGTTTTGCCCGATACAACCACATCAATTGCGCGTGTTCTGCGGGTGTTGCAGCAACCACACGGTCAGCCCATTGTGCTATGTCCATTTCCGTATGAACGCGCTGGTCGGGCAAAAAGAGTGTATCTGCGCTGATAATACGCTGTTTCATTTGCCCCAATGTGTGGAACATCTGAACAAAAGGCACACCCCACGCTTCTTTTAGCTTTTGTGCCACCCACCCACTTAGCCAATAGTGACTGTAGACAATGTCATACTGTACATTTCGCAATGTTGCAAACGCCATCAACTTCGCCGTAAATTCGGGCAAATACGGGAAAATGTCATCAGGAGATAAAGCACGAACACCTCCCGCCGTAAGGTAAATAACGCGCACATTATAGCCAATGCGATAGTCTATTTCGGGTTCGTCGGGGCTACTGCGGCGCGTAAAAACATCCACCTCAATACCTTGCCTCCCAAGTTCTTGGGCAAGGTCGCGGATGTATACGTTCATGCCACCCGTTTTTTTGCCCCCCATGGGTGCAAGCGGGCTAGTGTGGACACTCAATATCGCCAAACGTTTGAGAGTCGTCATACAATCACTGCCCCTAACTAAGGTGTGCTTTTATTTGATAAATCGTGCTGTCTTTAGCACCCATCAGATACTTATAAGATTCATTACCACGCAGAAAATTAAACGCATTTTTCCCTTGTTTTATGGCATATTCAATGTTGTTTACCAAAAGAATAATGCCGGGGCTTAACGCGCCATAGGCTTCGGGGTCTAGCCCAGAGTTATAGACCAGTAAATCATTGCGATACACAAAGTTGAGATAGGTTGCTACAGGCGTTTCTAACACCGTTTCAAAGTTCAATTGTAACCAGCCCTTTTCATAAGCCACTGGCATAAACACCTTAAAAAACGCCACATGCTTAGGGTTTTCTAAAAAGCGAGCTTTTTGGGGATGGCTCTTTGCCATCAGTTTCAAAAAACGCTCCAGTTCGGCGTTTAAGTCATGGCTATCATCCACGATGTACCACGCCATATCGCCAGAGCCTTCTGCACGGCGCAATTTGCGCTTAAGTTCACGGGCTTGTTTGCTATCCAAGCTATCAAAATAGCCATCCAGTGTTTTAGGAAGCACAAAAAGAGGGCAAACTTCGTGGGGGGTAATCTCAACTTTTGGTGCAAATGATTCTAACAGTGGTGCAAAATGTGTCAATGTAGGCGAATCATCGGGGATATTACACAGCCGAATAACGTCATAACGGGAGCGATTTTCTTGGAGCACACCACTCAAGCATCGCAACACTTCTTCTGTGTGTTCACGGTCTATAATCAAGTCTAGGTAGTCTGTAACATCCTCAGAACCCACAAACGCCAGTACTTTTTTGCCTTCATCATCTTTAGCAATAAAAAACGAGGCAATCCCTAGCAACACGCCCCCACCAGACCTAAAGCCAATAAGCAAGAGCTCGCCTTCTTGATAGGCATCCCACCAGTGCTTTTGCCATTCCCAGGTGCTAAAGATGATATTGGTATAGCTTCTTGCCAAAAGGTCATTCCAATCGGCTTTAAGGGCTTCAAATGCTTGTGGCGTATCATACATTGTAACATTCATAAGGGTAAAACATCCTCTAGGGTTAAATAGCACACCGTTACAATAACAGATGCCGCTTAGACACCTATTAGACCAGATAAGCCATTCATTTCTTACACCTTCTATACAATGGGTTTTGTCGGGTCGTTGCCCCAGTCTTTCCAAGAGCCATCGTACACAGTGCCGCCCTGATATCCCGCCACTTTTAACGCCAACAAGCCATAGCTTGCACTCACACCCCCATTGCAATACAGAATCACTTCTGGCATATTCGGTTCAATGCCATTTGCTTCTAGTGTCGCACGAAGTACATCAGAAGTGGGCATAGTGCCATCAGGACTAATCAAATTGTTACGGGGGATGTTTACCGCGTTAGGAATATGCCCTTTTCGCTTTGCCCGTGATGATTCACCGCGGTATTCTTGGGGTGTTCTTACGTCAATCAATGGCGTTGTGGCATTACGACTTAAAATATCTTGTGCGGTTACACGCCAGCCTTCTTGGATGATTGGCGTAAAAACCGCAAGCGTAGGGATAGTTTTTTCGCTAGTAACAGGCTTTGCCTCGCGTTGCCACTTCTGCCAACCACCATCTAAAACCGCAACTTTTTCGTGACCATAGTAATTTAACGCCCACCAAAGCCTTGCACTAAAAATCCCGCCCGCATCGTCATAAGCAATCACCAAATGCTCATCTCCAATGCCCAATTGTTGCATCATATCTGCAAAGGCTTGGGGGTCTGCGATGTCTTGAGAGGGGCTATCATGTGCCACAATGTCCTTTGTCCAGTCCACAAAAACCGCGCTGGGCAAATGACCTTCTTCATAGGATTCGCGGTGCGCGTAATAATGGGGTAGTGGGTCACTAGCAGGCATTACCCGCCCCCGAATATCTACAATGCGAATGTTATCGTCATTAAGGTGTTCATAAAGCCAGTCCGTTGATACTAAAAGATCTTTCATTGTTTGTTTCCCTTTCGTCTAAACACAAATAGCAGCAAACGCGCTATACTTATGGATAACTATATCCCGTTTAATTTGAAGATGACTTATGAAAAAGAAAATTCGTGGTGTTAAAAGATCAACATTCTTGCTGGACTACAACCTTTATCGCGTTCAAGTGCCTATTCAAGATTACCCAAAACAATCCTTGAGCGTCATTGACATTCATCCTGAAGGCGTGGAACAAACCATCGTCTTCCAGCATGGATACGCGGGCGTGGGAGAATCTTGGGAACTCCAGATTAACCACTTCGCCCAAAACTATCGGGTTATCGTACCAGATTTGCGCGGGCACGGGCAAAGTGACGCGCCCTACAGTGACTATACAATGGACGAACTTGTCCAAGATATGCACAACATTGTGAAACACCTCAAACTGCCCGAAAAGTTTATCCTCATTGGTCATTCATTTGGGGGTTCTGTGTGTGTAGAATACGCCAACCGACATCCCGATACTTTAGAAAAACTGGTGCTAATTGCCACAGCCGGCGAGTATCCATTACCGCGTGCTGTATCCTACTTATCGCAAATTCCAACGCGCCTTTTAGCCCCATTGTGGGAGTATCGCCCTAAGTGGGATGCAGAGTTGCATGTGATGAAGCGCATGATGTTCAACAATATGCGCCGATGGAAAGGGTGGAACTTACTACGTAATTTAATGCTCCCTACCCTGGTCATCACAGGCGAAAGAGATAATTACTTCCCACGCTATGTCTTTGAAGATGTGGGGAAAATGGTACCCAACGCTGAAATTTATGATGTGGGTTCGGCAAAGCATAAAGTACAGCTAGAACGTCATGAAGCCGTTAATCGTGCAATAGAACGCTTTGTAAGCGGGCAAACTCGCACATGGCGCAACACCGCCAGTAACCGAGAAGAAGCACGTCCTTGGCTGGCACACTATGCCAAAGACACCCCTAAAACAATTCCTATACCGCGCCAGCCCCTTCATAAATTTTTAGAGAGTGCCGCCGAGTGGCGACCCAAGAATACAGCAACCGTTTTCTATGGGCATACCATGACCTACGACCAGCTCAATCGCCGAGCCAATCAATTCGCTCATTTTTTACTAAAAATTGGCATAAAAGAGGGCGAGCGCGTCATGATTGTTCTGCCTAATTGCCCAGAGATGATTGTAGCGTTTTATGGCACATTAAAAATTGGTGCTGTCGTGGTTTTGCCCAACCCCGACGCGGATGCACCTCGCATCGTTTTACAAGCAAAACAAACGGATGCCAGAATCATTGTTACCCTTAACGCCTATCACCCTCTTGTATCCATTATCCGAGCAAGCTCTGAGCTAGAAATTGCATTATTTGTTGACTTGAGAAAAGTTTTAGCAGAGCAAACCTATAAGCAGTTGCTAGGGCGCACGCCTACCACCGAGCAAGAAGAACTCAGCCATGCGGGTATGGCATTTGAAGATGCGCTAAAAGGCAATAACGAGGACAACCCCGAACAAAACGTTGCTTATACAGCACTTGCAAACATCAATTACACCAGTGGCACAACCGACACACCTAAAGGCGTTTGTCTCACTCACGCAAACTTAGTCGCAAATGCCCTCCAAACGCGCCATTGGATACCCGATTTAAGCTATGGTCATGAAGTTGTATTGTCTGTTGTGCCATTCTTGCACAGCTACGGCATGACAACTGCGCTTAACGTCCCTATCACTATGGCTGCAACGCTGGTCATTTTAAGCGTGTTCGACCTGCAACAAGTGCTAGAACACATCAAACTTTATAAACCCACGCTCTTTCCGGGCGTGCCTGCCATGTATACCGCCATTAACCAAGCAAAGAACGTGCGCGAGTACGGTCTTTCGTCTATCAAGGCGTGTATTAGTGGCGCAGCTCCCCTTCCAGTAGAAGTACAAGAGGCATTTGAGAAACTTACGAGAGGTCGCTTAGTGGAAGGCTACGGCTTAACCGAAGCCGCACCGGTCACCCATGCCAACCCTCTTTATGGGGTACGAAAAGTCGGCACAATCGGGATTCCTATCCCCAACACAGATGCCAAAATTTTGGATATCATCACAGGAGAGACTCTGCCGGCAGGTAAAATTGGGGAGCTAATCGTCAAAGGACCTCAAGTGATGCGGGGGTATTGGGGACGAGAACATGAAGACACACCCGAATCTGCCTTAAAAGACGGGTGGCTATACACAGGCGATATTGCCATGATGGATGATGAAGGATACTTTACGATTATCAGCCGTAAACGTGATACCATCATGACAGGCAACTACAGCGTATACCCTCGCGATGTTGAAGAGGTCATTTACGAAAACAATAAAGTGCTAGAAGTCGCGGTTGTAGGCATTGGTCAGGCAGATGGCGAGCAAAAAGTGAAAGCCTTTGTGGTACCCCGCGCCAATGCCACCCTTTCAAAAGATGAAATCATAGAGCTTTGTCGTAAACGCCTAGACGCTTATGCTGTTCCATATGACATCGAATTTAGAACCGAATTGCCCAAGTCGTTTGTGGGTAAAGTGCTTCGCCGTTTATTAGTTGAACAGCCACAGGAGTAAAAAAGATGCCCAAAGTGGGTTTAGTGCTAGGAGGGGGCGGCAGTCGTGGCTTAGCACACATTGGCGTATTAAAAGTATTAGAGCGTGAAGGCATCCCCATTGATTATATGGTGTGTACCAGCATGGGAGCTATTGTTGGCATTAGCTACGCGCTCGGACATTCCATAGCCGATATTGAAACCTATATGAACCGCTTAGGGCATAGCAATCTGCTGTCAATGAACGTATTTAGCGCAAAAGCACGTCAAAAAGCCATTAGAGAATTGCTAGACCAAGTAATGAAGGGTAAAACCTTCGCAGACCTAAAAATTCCTAGCGTTGTGATGGCTGTAGATATGCTAGAAGGACGAGAAGAATGCTTAGGTGAAGGGGAGTTAATACCCTGTATTCTGGCTAGTTCTGCTGTGCCTGCGGTATTTCCGCCAGTAACCATTAACGGCAAACAACTGGCTGATGGGGGTGTGATTGACAGTGTCGCCACCAAACCCGCCTATGATATGGGCGCAGAAGTCGTGATCGCCGTAGATGTTTACCCCGCACTAGAGCGCGAAAATATCTGGGTAGACCCCGTGAGTGCGATTATGGGGTTTCAAATTCCCTTTAACTTGCTTGGCGGAGATAATTCACCCGGTATGCTATCGTCACTGTGGCGTTCTTTTAGAATAATGGCGTGGCACACCCATCAAAGCCGTTTAGACGCACACCCACCGCACGTTCTCTTACGCCCTCCTGTAGACGGTTACGGGTCACTCGATTTCAAAGACATTCAAGGACCCATTATGGCAGGTATGCAAGAAACAGAAGCCCATCTGGACGCGATTAAAGCGTGTCTGAGTAACCCATCTCATTCGTCAAGTTGAGGGCTATGTGAGAAGTTTGTCAGTCCGTATTGGTTTTGTGCTATTGTTGATGAAATGCGATTAGGATAATGTAACAATGATGGAACTACCGCTTTTCCCACTAAATACCGTGTTATACCCCACAATGCCCCTCAAACTTCATATTTTTGAGGACAGATATAAGCTCATGCTTAATGAGTGCATTGAAGCTCAAAAGCCTTTTGGTGTGGTTCTTATTGAGGATGGTGACGAAGCGCTAGGCGCACTTGCACAACCTCACCTAATTGGCACAACCGCCTATATTACTCAAGTACAAAAATTGCCGTTTGGACGAATGAATATCCTTGCGATTGGCAAAGACCGCTTCCGTGTTAATTCTCTACACCAAGACCGCCCTTATTTATGGGGTATGGTAGATTTAATCCCGATG
>Ga0163144_10005387_pt1 | contig 28382 bp, 22 predicted proteins | sample OliLak19BULKMAT1_FD_123175 | JGI IMG/M metagenome (GOLD analysis project Ga0163144, IMG submission 123175) | Freshwater microbial mat bacterial communities from Lake Vanda, McMurdo Dry Valleys, Antarctica - Oligotrophic Lake LV.19.BULKMAT1 | ecosystem: Environmental > Aquatic > Freshwater >... | reverse complement strand
TCGGCACGCCCTGGTTCACGGCCGTCATCGCCGCCTCGACGAACTTCTCCATGCGCATCGGCGAGATGCTCAGCACGTCGCCGATGTTGTCGAAGCCGTAGCCCACGTCGTCGGGCGGCAGCATCGAATCGGCCTTGAAGTCCACCCCGAGCAGGTCGCGCATGGTGTTCCGATACTCGTTCCGGTTCAGGTGCCGGACTGTGACGCGGCCTGGATCGGGCCGTGAAGGATCAAGGCCGAACGCGCCGGTCTTGATCCACTCCTCCAGAGCCAGCAGCTCCGCCGGTGTCAGTTGCTCCTCTTTCGGCGGCGGCATGACGTGCGAACGCGTGTTGCGCAGCACCTTCAGCCAGCTCTGGGGATCGGTCAGGAGCTTGTCCTTGGAGGCGAGCACGTCGAAGTCCAGCCCGCCCTTCCTGGCTCCTTCGGCGTGGCACTCGAAGCAGCGGCTCTTGAGAGTCGGTAGGATGATTTTGTGAAACTGGTCCATCGCGGCGGCGTCACGTGGCGTGGATGGCTTCTTGTCCGCGCCGGCCGCCGGCAGGCTCAAACTGGTCGTCCCGATGAAGAGCGACATGGCCCCGCTGAACCATACGATTCCAAGATTCGAGGGGACGGACCGGTGTTTCATAAGGGTGGCGCGTTACATGGACGGCTGGACGTTTCCAGTGTCAGGGCAGTTTGGCAGGCGCGACCGAGGCCGCGCGAATCACGGCGTCAAAGGCCGGCTTGGGCTTGTTGTCGCCGTCGAAGACCAGCGGCTTGCCCTGGGCGCGCCATGAAACGGCGTCGTTCACGCCCCAGAAGGTCACGATGTCGATTGATTTGTCGTGTTTCACGAAGGCCCGGAAGACGGCCTCGTAGACATCGGCCAGTTTTTTGTCGGCGTCGCTGACCTGTCCGCCCTGCGTGGTCGACGCGTTGCCCGAGATGTCGGCGCCGGTGCTGCGCTGGCCGCCCTGTGCGGTGTTGATGTCCAGCTCGGTGATGTGGATGGGCAGGCCGAGGGTGGCGATTTCCGCGAGCGTCTGGTCCATCGTCTCGAAGGTGGTCGCGACGTTGATGTGCGCCTGCGAGCCGATGGCGTGGATGGGCACCTTCTGTTCCTGGAGCTGCCTGACCATGGTGATGAGCTTGCGGCGCTTCATCGGGTTCTCCAGGCCGTAGTCGTTGTAGCGGAGGATCGCTGAGGGATCGGCCTCATGGGCGTATTGGAAGGCCTTGGCGATGAAGTCAGGTCCGATGATCTCGGACCACAGCGTGCTCCGCAGGACGTTGGTGGTGCCGCTGTCGGAGAGGGCTTCGTTCACCACGTCCCAGACCTTCACCTTGCCCTTGTAGCGGCCGACGACTATGTGGATGTGGTCGCGCATGCGCTCCAGCAGTTCCTCACGGGAAGCCCGGGGTCCGTTGTAGCCGCCGCGGCCGAAGCCGCCGGCAAAGCCGGGACCAAATCCGGGCCGCCGCGCGCCGGGGGCATTGGTGCCGGCGCTGTTGGTGGCGACGGCGGGCGCAGGAGCGGGAGGCGGGATGTTGGTCGCCGAGGCGGGCGGAGGATTGGTGCCGGCAAAAACCCAATTGGGCGTCTGGCTGTGCCACACCAGCGTGTGGCCGACGACCGTCATCTTGTTGGCGAGGCCGAAGTCGGCGAGCGCATCGGCCGGCGCGAAGTTGTAGCCATCGTCCCCGGCGCGGGGATGGATGGATTCCCACTTCATGTCGTTCTCGGACACGACCTGGTTGAACTGCTGTTTGACCAGGGCGACATCCATGTCCGTCAGTTCCTGACTTCGGCGACCACCACCGGTTTGGGTTGCTTGGCTGCGATTCAACGCCGTGCCGACCAGGAAGTAGTTCTTGAACGTATCCTTCAGGCTGGGCGGCGTCTCAGCCGACCTGGCGGGAAAGCTGACCGCGAGCAGCATGGAGGCGAGCAGGCCGGTTCCGAGGATATGGTTTGAGTTGGGGCTTCTCATTTGGGTTTCGCGTAGTTGGTCGCGGAATCCGCGCTGCCGGTTCGTCATGGAGAAACTTTCTCGTTTGTATCGGAGAATGAAATTACCGCTGCCCGGATCGCCGAGAGCGGCATGATCTCAAGGCGTCAGCCTGACTTTCAGGCCCTTCAACGGAGCGCCCGTTTTGTCCAGCAGACGCATGGCTCCCTGCCAGCTGTTCTGCACATTGATGACTTTGAACACGATGACGTTGAGGCCCTTCTTCAGGGTGACCCTGCCCTTGTCGCCGTCGAATTCCAGCGTGCGTGCTTCGGTGAACGCGTAGATGTCCACCCCGTTGAAGTAGATGCGCGCCTGGTCGTTGCTGCCCACTGTCATCGTCACGTCGGGTATGTCCGTTTCGCATTCGATGTAGGTGACCATGTAGCCGGCCGACTGGTCATTGATGGATTTCAGGGTGGCGTTGAAGTCGAAAAAATTGGTCGCCGTAGTGACGTTCTTCCAGACCAGTTCCTTGCTGCCGACCTTGACCGTGTCGCCCGCTTTTGGCTTCAGCGAAGCCTCGCCCTTGACCTGTTCCCTGAGGAGCAGGTCTTCGCCGGAGACTCCTTCGGGGAGGGTAATCGGCGCGAGCATGACCCAGTCCCGGATATATCCCGCCGGGTCAAGGTTTGCGGTCTCGGCCGCATGGACGTTCGAGATGGACAGACCCAGGAGGGAAACCAACCCCATGGTGGAGCAGAATAGTTTTTTCATGATTACTCGAAGAGGTTGGCCTTCTTGACGGGAACGGTGATGCCGTCCTTGGGAGGCGTGGTGAGCGTGGCGAGATATGCCAGGATGTCGGCCACTTCCTGCTCTTTCAGCAGGACGCCGAGCGGAGGCATGGGCGAAATCTCCAGTTCCTCGAAGCCCTTGGCCTTTTTGGCATTCGGGTCCACGAGGCTTTCGAGGATGTAGGCCTTGTCGGCGCGGACGGCGATGCCGTCGAGGATCGGACCGACGTCGCCGCCCTTGCCGCCGACGGTGTGGCAGGCCGCACAGGCGGCCGTGGGGCTGTTGAAGAACAGGTCCTCGCCGCGTTTGGCGTCGCCGGCTGCGATCTTCACTTCGTTCTGGCCCACCCCTGTGACCTTGTGGATACGTCCGAGGAGGGTGAGGGAGTCGTTTAAGAAGGCGTCGCTCGTGTTGACCGGCGTCCGTCCGAGTTGGGCCACGACCGTTTCGATTGCGGGAATGGTCGGGAACTCGGCGAGCTTCACGAAGGCGGCCTGCCGGGTGATGAGATCGGGGTCCTGGATCACGGAGCTGCTGAAGAACAGCTGGCGACCGGCATCGTTCGCGGGCAGGGCTCGGACCGCATTGCGGCGGACGGCGGCGTCCTTGGACTGCAACGCACGTTGATGGATGTCCTTGTCGAGGGCGCCGAGGCCTTCGAGGGACCAGAGGGCATGGATGGCGCCCTTGCCACCGGCGGCGGAGGCCACGCGTTTCTTCAACGCGGGGGCGGCGTCCTTCATCTTGTTGTCCACAAGCAGCCGCTGGGCGGTGAGGCTCCAGAACTGGTTGCCGCTGTCGAGCGCGGCCACCAACTCGGGCGCTTTTGCGTTGGCGAGGGATTTGATGGAGCTCTTCGGACCGTCCTTCCAGACGGCGCGGTAGATGCGGCCATGGGTTTCGTCGCGGATGTTGTTCTCCGTCTTATAGGCACCGCCCTGTCCGGTGGTGGCTTGGACGCCGGCCCCTTGCAGGCTCGGTGTCGGATTGTGCTGGATGACGAAGCTGTAGAAGTCGATCACCCAGACGGCTCCGTCGGGGCCGACATCGGCGAAGACCGGCGACATCCATTCGTCGGTGCTGGCGAGGAGGTTTAACCCGTCGTTGGCCTTGTAGCCGCCGCCATCGGGCTGGATGTCCATCATGCCGATGAGCTTCGCGGTCGGCTCGGTGACCAGTGCCTTTCCGTGAAGGCGCGCCGGGAGCGCGTCGCTGACCATGAAGGCGTGTCCGGCACCGGCCGTATAGCCGCCGAAGTTGTCCACCATGCGGACGTTCGGTGTGTTGGGGTGCATCCTCATGCCGGGAGCCATCGCTTTGGCCGAGGGCAAACGGCGGACATTGGCCGGGGGAACGTCGTTCACACCCGGAGGTCCGATGCGGTAGCCGGGGCGAAATCCGCCGCCGCCGCTGGCAGCGGGAGCGGGAGCACCGCGTCCGCCGCGTCCGCCGCCGCCCAGTTGGGTCGGGTTCAGGATGTGGGCGGGCAGATAGCCGTAGAAGGTCGGGTTGCCGTTGGCCGTCGAGCCGAAGACGTCGCCGGAGGCGTTCAGGCCGAAGCCCCAGGTGTTGTTGTTGAACTGGTGGAGGAACTGGAGCGTCGACCCGTCCGACTTGAACCGGAACACGCCCTGTCCGAACTGGAGATCCTGTCCGCCAGCCTTGCCCCGGAAATTCGAGTAGCCCACCGCGCCGTAGAGCCAGTTGTCGAAGCCGCGGCCGAGATTGCTCTGCATTGCGTGGGTGTCACCCGTGCCCCAGCCGGGGAGGATGGCCTGGCGCACGTCCGCCTTGTCGTCTCCGTTGGTGTCCTTGAGGAAGAGCATGTGGCGCGCTTCCGATACGATGATGCCGCCGTTGGCGAAGACCAGCGAGGTCGCGAGGTTCAATCCATCGGCGAAGACGGTGAACTTGTCGGCCTTGCCGTCGCCGTCGGTGTCCTCGCAGATCTTGATGTCCGCCTTGCCGGGCTCGCCCTCGGGCACAAGGCCGTGGGGGTAATCCCGGGCCTCGACCACCCAGGCGCGTCCGCGCTCATCCCACGCGACATACATGGGCTTCACGACGTCGGGCTCTGCGGCGAAGAGCTGCAGCTCGAAATCGGCCGGGACCTGCGTGTAGCGCAGGCTGTCCTTGGGAGACAGCGGGGCCTGGAACTTCACGGCCTCGGGTCTGCGCTCGTAGTTCGGCACGTCGCCCGCTTGGCGTTGTAGAAGCGGCCGGGAGGCCAGCGAGGCTACCCAGGTCGATTTGGCCTTCGCGCTGACGGCGCTGAGCACCGCCTCGCGCAGGACGGCATCTGTCGGACGCTCGGAGTATTTGATCAAGCCGTTGCCCGCGCCCTTGAACCCGTCGAGCAGCTTCTGCCCGGCCGCGCCGACTTCGGCATCGGGCAGCACCTGCACCACGGCGTCGAAGTGGCTGAGATACTTTTCCGTGAGGTGGGTGACATCCGGGAGATGGTCGAAATAGATCGCCTCGGGGGCCATCGTCTGGCCCGGCAGATAGACGTAGTTCGTGCGCGATCCGCCGAAGCCGCCGCCACCGGGAGGACCGCCGCGGCCGCCGTTGCCGACCGGGCCGAGATAAAGGACGTGGAGCGGGCGATCGGGCGTTTCCGCCGCGAAGGTGTTGAGAGCCATCAGCCCTCCCGCGATGAGTGCCAGAGTCTGTTTGGTGGTATTCATTTGGGGTCAGTTCTGTGTGGTCAGTCCGCTTGCGTCGTCGTCACTTGGGATCGGGTTTGAAGGCCAGTTGAGAGAAGTTGAACAGCGCCTTCTTCCAGTGCTGAAAGTCGTGGGCGTGTTCATCCACGTGCCAGATGTGCGGAACGTTCTTCTCCTTGAGGTAGGCGTGGACGCCCTGGCTGATGCGGATGAGGCCGTCCTTGTTGCCGCAGGAGACGTAGAGGAGCTTCAACTGCTTGGTCGCCTTGTCCGCGTCGGGCACGAGATCCGCCGCCGGTTTGGTGTTGGGCGCGGAGGAGAAGCCGCCGACCCAGGCGAAGGTGTCGAGGTTGCCGAGGCCGAAGTTCAACGACTGGCCACCACCCATGGAAAGCCCGGCTAGGGCGCGGTTTTCGCGGTCCGTCTTCACGGAATACTTGGACTCGATGAACGGGATAAGGCTGCCGAGAAGATCCTTGTCGAACAGGCCGAAAGCCGCTGCGGAGCCCATGCCGCCGCTGGCGCGGTCGTCGGCCTGGGCGCGTCCGTTGGGCATGACGATGATCATGGGGACCGATTTCTTTTGGGCGATGAGGTTGTCGAGGATGATTTCGGGATGGCCGCCGTTGCGCCATTCGTTCTCGTCGCCGCCGATGCCGTGGAGGAGGTAGAGGACGGGATACTTCGTATCGGCGGAATAGCCGGGCGGCGTGTAGACGAGCGCCTTGCGCTTGTTGCCGACCGACTTCGAGTCGTATTCGACCATCTCCAGCTTGCCGTGGGCGATGCCTTCGGCGGCCTTGTCGAAGCCTTCAGGCACCGGCGGGAAGAACGCCTTGTCATCCGGGCCAAGGGTGATGGGGCCGCCGAAGCCTCCGCGTCCTCCGGGTCCGCGCTGGCCGGGGCCGCCGGCCGATGCACGGGCGGCTTCGCGTTTGGCCACGATCTCCTCCTTGGCGAAATCCCCGACCTCCCGGGTGAGCTTCAGCTCGTTGGTGGAGATCGTGCCCTTGTAGGTGATGCGGATCTCGTTTTCCTGGAACTTCAGCATCTCGACGAACGTGACCTTTTCTCCGTCGACCCTTCCTTCCTTCAAGTCGGTCTCGCGTTTCTGGTCGCCGATCTCGGAGCTGGCCTTGCCCGTCAGGTTCGTGCCGTCCTGCTTGAGGGTGTAGGTGTATTTCTGGAGGCCGATCTGCGATTCGAACTCGGTTTTCCAAGTGCCGGAAACGTCGGCTGCGAAGCCGGTCCAGGGAAGGAGGGCGAGGGCCAGGAGGGTGGCTTTGATTTTCATCGGGTGGTTTGATTTCTGCGATCGGGCGTCACTTGTTGAACAACAGGGGCGCGAACTCTTGCAGGCTGCGCCGCCAGGTCTGCCACTCGTGCGCGGTCTCGGGCGACTCGTAGTAGACTCCGCGGATGCCGGCCCGTTGCAGGGATTCCACGTTGGTCTTGGCGACGGCGGCCCCGCCTTCCTTGCTGCCGTAGCTGATGAAGACGGCTTTGACCTTCTTCTTGAAGGCGGCCATGTCGGCGATGTCCTTCTCGGCGATGCTGCCGCCGCTGAAGACGCCGATGTGGGAGAAGGTGTCGAGGTGGGCCAGGCTGATCGCCCGGGTCTGCATGCCGCCCATGGAGAGGCCGGCCATGGCGCGGTTCGGCTGGTTGGCGACGGTGCGGAAGTTGGCGTCGATGTAGGGGATCAGGTCGTCGATGAGAGCTTTCTCGAACGCGCTGAAGTTGAATGTGCGTCCGCCGGGACCGGCCGGGCCGCGCGCGGGCGCGCCGTTGGTGGCCCCCGCAGGAGCCGCAGCGCCGGCTGGCGGTCCGGCGGGCCTGGGGCCTCCGCCGATGTTGCCGCCGTTCTCCATCACGATGATAAAGGGCTGGGTTTTTCCCTCGGCGAGGAGGTTGTCCATGATCCACCCGGTGCGCCCCTGGCTGCCCCAGCCGTATTCGTTCTCGCCCGCGCCGTGCTGCAGGTAGAGCACCGGGAAACGCTTCCGGGGTTTTTTGTCATACTCGGGCGGCGTGTAGACGAAGGCGTGGCGGTTCGTATTGCCCGACTTGGCGAAGTAGTGGATCTCGCGGAGCTGGCCGTGGGGGACGTTCTTGAGCGAGTAGAAGTCCTCGTCCTTGGCTGGAATCTCCACGGCGCTGCCCCAGCGGCCGGCCCCGTAGAAGAACAGGCTGTTCGGGTCCGGGACTTCCGCCCCGTCGATGTTGATGGTGTAGTAGTGGAAGCCCACGTCCAAGGGACGCGAGTAGCCCGTCCAGGCGCCGTCCTCTCCCTTGGTGAAGGTGGTGCTTTCCCGGAAGCTCACTCCTACGCTCTGGGCCTTGGGCGCGACGATGCGGAACTTGATGCGCCCCTCCGAATTGACCTGCGGATACTGTTTGCCCTGTTGGTTGGAGCTGGCGGGTTTCCAATCTTCCGCCATCGGCGGGTTGGATTGGGCCATGCAGATCTGGCCGAACATGATTGAGGCGGATGCAATGATCGACAGTCTGGATTTCATCGGGAGTTGGGTTGGGTCGGCGGAAAGTGACGGTTCACGGAGGGCGGCAACCCGTTTTCGGGCGAGCTCGATCGGGCCAAGCCACGGGGCCCGGAGGGGCGCCCAAGCACGGTGCCATGATTAAAAGGACGGGCCTTGCGGCCGGCCCTTTCGTTTCCTGTTAAGGGCGTCATGGCAACGGTGTTTAGCCGTTGCCATGACGCTTCAGAGCAGTCGGCGGACGAAGGCCGGGTCCGGCGGGAGCTGCGCGTAGCCCCGTCGGGATTGTTGATGAATGCGTCCTTCCCGCTCCTGAAGTCCATGTGTTCGCCCGCCCGGTGGGCGGGTCGTCCCAACTGCGGGGCGACAGAGGCGATTCCTGAGAAATTACGAGACATCGGCAAAACGAGGGGTTGCGGCCTGTCGACGCGGGAACGCCCACGCCGGATTTCAGTGATTGAGATCAACCTATTCCTCCGACAGGTTCGGACCATGAGTTTTGCGGAAGTATTTCCTGAGATTTATTACGTCTCCGGATCGTGAATCGAAAACCCCCAGGCAAATCCCCGCGCGTCGCGTTCCTGGTCGAGACCTCGAACGCCTACGCCCGCGCCCTTCTGCGTGGAATGGTGGCCTACATCCGCGAACACCGCCCGTGGTCCATCTACCTCGCGGAACATGGGCGCGGCGACCGGCCGCCCGCTTGGTTGAAGGGCTGGGACGGCGACGGAATCATTGCCCGGATTGAGAACGAGGACATCGCCAAGGCGCTGAAGAAGGTGGCCGTTCCCATGGTCGATGTGAGCGCCGCGCAGCTGATCCCTGAGCTTCCTTGGTTCGAGACCGACGACGGGGCCATCGCACGGTTGGTCTTCGATCATCTGGCGGAACGAGGTTTCCGCCACTTCGCCTTCTGTGGCGATCCGCGCTTCAACTGGAGCCTCTGGCGCGGCGAGCACTTCATGCGCACGGTGTCGGAAGCCGGTTTCGCCTGCGCCGTCTACAAGCCACAGCGGCTTGTCGACGACGATGAACAGGTGGTTTCCGACATCGGCGCGTGGCTGGAGAAACTGCCGAAACCCATCGGCGTCATGGCCTGCTACGACCTGCGCGGCCAGCAGATCCTCGACGCCTGCCGCCGACGCGGCATCGCCGTGCCGGACGAGGTGGCCGTCGTGGGCGTCGACAACGACGAACTCCTTTGCGCGCTGTCCGATCCGCCGCTCAGCAGCGTCATCCCCAACGCCCACAAGACCGGCTACGACGCGGCCGCCTTGCTCGACCGGATGATGCGGGGTGAACGCGTCCCGGCGGACTCGCATTTCATCCCGCCGCTCGGCGTGGCCGCGCGCCAGTCGAGCGACGTGCTGGCCATCGAGGATCCGCAGATCGTGTCGGCCGTGCGCTACATCAGGGCTCACGCCGTCGAGGGGATCGCCGCCAAGGACGTGCTCAAGCTGGCTCCCGGTTCACGGCGGCAATTCGAGGCGAATTTCAAGAAACTCATCGGCCGCACGCCGCACGAGGAAGTGACCCGTGTCCGCATCAACCGCGTGAAGGAGCTTCTCACCAACACGGACCTCACGCTCGAAGCCATCGCCGAACGAACCGGCTTCAAACACGCGGAGTATCTCAGCGTGGCCTTCAAACGGGAGGCGGCCATTTCGCCCGGACGCTTCCGCAGCCAGTCACGGGGCTGAAGTCACGGTAGGCGCGACTGAGCTCATGGATTCTGGATGTCGAAGACAACCAACTTCCATCAGGCGCTGGTGGATGCGGGAGAAGCGGCCGGACCGAGAGGACCTCCATCCCTGCCCGGCGCAAGGTTAGAACCGCGCGGTCAGGCCGACACGGACGGCGATGGGTTCCACGGGATGGAAGTGGATGTTGTTGTAGCCGCCGTTCAAGGCGGGGTCGGGATTGACCGGTTCTCCGGGCAGACGTGACTCGTAGAAGTAGTCCACGTCGCTGTCTTTCCGGTTCAGCAGGTTGAAGATCTCCACGTTGAGGGTCCAAGTCTTGTTGAACTGATACCCGACCTGAGCGTTGAGCAGGATGGTTTCGCTGGAACGCACGCTGTCGTCTTCGATCAGGGAACGTGGTCCGAAGTAGCGCATGCGAAGGCTGCCGAAGAACCCGTGCAGATCATGCACCGCGACACCGGCGGCCACGACAGTTTCGATGGACCCGGGGATGTATCGACCGGCTGGATCTTCGTCGCGAAAGTGCGAGCGCGACATGGCGAAATCCGCGTCGAATGTCAGCCATTTGGTCGGCGAATAGTAGTTGGCGAACTCGACTCCGTAGCGCCGGCTGGGACGGCTCGGTTCCGTGGTGCCCGCGTCGCCGACGAAGAGCAGCTCGGAATCGATGTCGAGCATCCAGAGCGAGAGCGTGGACTGGAGGCCGGGAACGAACGTCGAGCGGACTCCCACCTCCGCGCCCATCGTGCGAACGAGCGGATCAACCGGTGTCACGGCTGCGCCGCTGGCGGGATCGATGGTCGTGGTGGAGCCACGGCCGTCGTTGCTGTGAAAGCCGAGACCGCCGCTCAGATAAAACTCCGTCTGCGCCCACGGGCCGAAGATGAGGTTGAGCTTGGGGCTGACGATGACGTCACCCTTGTCACCGGAGTTGGCCGCGTTGTCGCTGTCCACGTTGAAGTGGAAATAGTCGGCACGCAGACCGGCGACGGTGCGGAATTTCTCGCCCCACTGGACGCGGTTCTCCACATAGGGCGCGATGCTGGCCTGGAGCACGTCGTCTTCGCGCGTCGTGGCGAGACGCTGCCGGGCAGCGGTGTTGAAGAGTCCGTTGCGTATGCTGTCCGTGCGGAACTGGAGGCCGACGGTGTTGTTGACCGGCTTGCCGAACCATTCCTGCTGCCATTCGTGGCTGGCTTTGAAGCCGCCCACATAGCGGCGGTCTTGCTGCTCAAACTGGTCGCCGTTGACCGGATCGTTCAGCACGTAGGAAAAGTTCGAGAACAGGTCCAGGTCGTAGTAGAAGCCGTAGGCCATGAGCCGAGTGGTCGAGGTCGCGGTGGCGCGATGCCATTCGGCCAGGAGGCTGTATCGCTGCGAATCGCCGCCCGTGGTCGTATCCAGTGAACCGAAACGGTCGACGAAGCCGGGGATGACGCCACCATCTACGGCGCGCTGGGCCAGCTGGTCGGTGGCGTTCCATTTCCCATGGTAACCCATTGCGGTGATGCTCCAGCCCAGGGCGGAGGTGCCTTGGCTGTAGCGGAGGACGCCGTTGAACTTCCGGTAGTCGTCCTCGCGAATCCACGGCCCGTCGTTGTGATACGCTTCGCCGCCGAAGAGCAGGCTGCCTTGTCCGGCTTTGGAGGAAATTCCGGTCACCGCCCGCGCATAGCCGAAGCTCCCGCCCTCGAGGGTGACAAAGTTCTGAGGCAGCGTGTTCGCATAGCGGATGTTCACCGCGCCCGCCGAGGCGAAGTCGCCATCCTCCGCCGAGTAGGGACCGTGCTTGTAGTCGATGGCCTCGACCAGCTCTGGGATCATGAAGTTCAGGTCGGTGTAGCCCTGGCCATGGGCGTGCGTGGGCAGGTTGACGGGCATCCCGTCGAGCGACGTGGCGAGGTCGGTGCCGTGGTCGAGGTTGAAGCCACGCAGGTAATACTGGTTGGCCTTACCCGCGCCGCTGTGCTGCGTGATGATGACGCCGGGAATGGTCTCCAGCAGTTCGCCGGGGCGCATGATGGGCCGGGCCTGAAGCTGCGCCACGCCGACGGTGCCGACCCCCGCCGAGTCTGCGATGCCCAGCAGGCTGTCGGAACGCCCGGTGACGACAATAGGCGAAAGGTTCTGGACTTCATTGGTTGCGACAACGGCGTTCTGCGCGTGCAGGGCCGAGGTTCCGATCGCGAACGGAGCGATCACGGTAACCAGTTTTTTGGAACGACGAAGGAATCGGGATTTCATGGGAACAAATGGTTTCAAGGCCGACGCCAGTGCGCCGGCACGGATCAGGAATTGGATGGGGACTGTTCCGGCAAGATGGAACGAAAACACGACAGAGAGTCGGCCGGGTGCGACTGCCTGGCTGAAGCCGGGAAAGACGACGTCGAGGAAACGTCGGTTTGCCTGAGCGGTTCAGGTGTCGGGGGAAACTGCTAAACCGAGAAGGCGGGAGGCGCGCGGCTGGCGGAGTCAGGTGACCAATCCGATGCGGGGAAGAAGTTGCGGGAAGGTGTTCCTACCCACAGGAATTGCGTTGGAGGAGCGGCCGGGGCGTCCCAAGCGAAGGCGGCTTCAACCAGGCCGTCGCTCAGGGATTGCGCTAGGCTGTTATGCCGGTGATCGGAGCGGGGTTCTTCGGAGGCGCGGTCGTCGGACCAAAGTTTCAGCAGGCGGCTTAGAAGCTCGCGGACAGGCAGGCTGCCGAACGGATGGGACTGGAAACCACGTTCCAGCCTGTTGCCGGGCGGCGGGAATGAAATCTCGACCGGCGCATCATGCCGGTGCGGACGGTCGTCGCCGTGGTCGTGCCAGTGGGTGGCTCCGTCGCGATGCGTATGGGCCGCGCCTTGGCCACCGTGTTCAACCAGCCGATGCAGTCTCGGGTTGATTCCGACCCATCCGGACACCACAACGCACAACGTAAGCAGCGTTGCGGTCAGTTTATGTCGGAAGCGGTTGGTCATGGGAGCTGTCAGGTCGAGCTACGTCGCCGGCATCCATTCAGATGCATCTGGTCTGCGGAAAATGTTACTCGGCCGGGAAGACCAGCACGTCGGCCGGGCGGACGTGGACGTCGATGCGTTCGCCGGGGCGGCGGATCTCGACGGGGTTCTGCTCGAAGGCCTTCACCGTGAGTCCGCCCGCGAGCTTGAGGCGGTATTGCTCGATCTCGCCGAGGTAGGTCACCTGCTCGATCTCGGCGGAGAGGTTGTTCACCGGCGCGGTGCCGAGACGGATGGCTTCGGGGCGGATTCCGATGGAAACCTTTTGTCCGACGGAGAAGCCCGTTCGGGCCGACGCCGTGAGGATACCCGAAGCGGCCTTCAGCGTGAGCGCGGACGAATCGGTGCCGACCACGTCGCCGTCGATCCAGTTGGATTCACCTATGAAGTCGGCGACGAATCGGTTGGCCGGTTCGCGATAGACGGAACGCGGATCGCCGATCTGTTCGATGCGTCCGTCGCGGAGGATGGCCATGCGCGAGGCGAGCGAGAGGGCCTCCTTCTGGTCGTGCGTGACGTAGATGGTGGTGATCTGCGTGCGGTCGTGGATCCGGCGGATCTCGTCGCGCATCTCCAGACGGAGCTTGGCGTCGAGGTTGGAGAGCGGTTCATCGAGCAGGAGGACGTCCGGCTTGATGACGAGGGCGCGGGCGAGGGCGACGCGCTGCTGCTGGCCGCCCGAAAGCTGGTTGGGCGAGCGCCCGGCGTATTGGGTCATCTGCACGATCTCGAGGGCTTCGCGGACGCGCTCGTCCTTTTCCGCGCGGCTGACCGACCGGACCTCCAGGCCGTAGGCGACGTTTTGGGAGACGGTCATGTGCGGCCAGAGCGCGTAGTTCTGGAAGACCATGCCGGTGTTGCGCTGGTGCGGGGGGACGCCGGCCATGTTCTTGTCGCCGAAGAGCAGTCGGCCGCCATCGGGCTGGTAGAAGCCGGCGATGGAGCGGAGCAGCGTGGTCTTGCCGCAGCCGGACGGGCCGAGGAGGAAGAACAGCTCGTGGTCACGGATGTCGAACGAGAGCGACTTGAGCGCCTGGGTATCGCCGAAGTTTTTGACCAGGTTTTCGATGACGACGCGCATGGGATCAGGAGGCGAAAGGGAAGGAGAGGTTTACCGCAGAAAACGCGAAGAAAGTAGAAGCCGAATTGCTGGTCTTCATTCCGTGTGGTCTGCGTTTTCTGCGGTTCATGATGGGCGACTCAGTTCCGTCCCTTGGCGATCTTCTTGTATTTGTCCTGCGCCCAGGTCTGCCACTGGATCTTCAGGCGGTTGCGGACGGCGGGGTCCTTCCATTCGTTCCGCGCGAGGCGCAGGGCTTCCGTGCCGGAGATGGGCACGGTGCCGAGGTTTTTCCACTGATCGCCGTTGCCCTTCAGCGGCATGACGGCTTTCCACGCTTGGCGGAGTTCCGGATGCGTATCGACCAGCAGCGCGCCGATCAATGCGGCCACGACCTCGCGGCGTTCGCGGGCCAGCTTGGAGTCGTAGTTGAAGGTGTTCGTCACGGCGAAGGGCGAATACTGGATGTTCGAGTCGTCCTTGAAGCGGCCGTAGAAATCCGGCCGCACGCACATGCGGTCGATCGATTCCTTGACCGCACCGCCTGGCCGGCCGGTCTGGAGGAACCACAGCTTCTGGCCTTCCTCACCGAGCGTGAAGTCGATGAAGCGCCGGGCGGTCTTCAGATTGGGTGCTCCTGTCAGAATGGCGATGCCGTCGGCGTTGAGGGCGATGAAGTCGTTCGGCAGCGTGAATGAGAGGTTCGATTTACCCGTAGCCGCGATCTGGGTGAAGCCGTAGAAGTCGATGGCCAGTCCGTAGGCCGTTTCACCCAGCGTCACGTCCTTCGCTGTCTGCGAGGAGAAACGGTCGAAGTGGCGGACGTTGCCGCCGAGACGGGCGAGCAGATCCCAGCCGCGTTCCCAGCCGTAGAACTGGAGGAACGTTTCAAACATCGTGTTCATCGTCCCGCTGTTCCTAGGGTCGCCGGCGCCGACCCAGCCGAAATAGCGGGGCTGTGCGAGGTCTTCCCAGCTTTCGGCAAACGGCAGGCCGGTCATTCGCTGCACTTTCGTGTTCTGCAATATGCCGAAGGTCGACAGGGCCGCGCCGAACCACTTGAACTTCGCGTCGTAGATCTCCACGCCGCTGTGGTTCTGCGGAATGCCCTTCATGATCTCTGCGGGCGGTTGGTAGGCGGCGGCGAATCCCTTGTCCGCCAGCAGCAGATACGGCTCGGGCCCGCCTCCAAAAAAAATGTCGATGCCGATGCCGCCGGGTTTCTTGGTAAACTCCGACTGGACGAACCGCAGCGCGTCTGTCGTGCCGCCGACGTCGCGCCATTCCACCGCGGCCTCTTCGCCGAACTTCGCCGCATGCCATTTGGCGAAGCCCGCGCCGAACTCGTTACGGATGGCCTCGTTGTGCGGCGAGATGATGATGACGCGGGCGGCGGCGAGCACGGCTCTGCCGCCAGAAAGAAATCCGGCCAGCAGGAACAGGCTGAAACAACGCCGCAGCATCGGACCGGAAACTAGGCGGGCTGGGAGCCGAGACAAGACTGGAAGGGGTGAACGATAGGACCGTGCGCTTCTCCCTCTTCGTCTTGCTCGCTGGGAATGACGAAGAGGAGGATTGTCGGGCGGCTTAGAGCGGCACCACCGTCTTCGTCAGGTGCGACTGGAGCGCGGCGGCGAAGAGTTCGTGGCTTAGGACGGCTTCGGCGGGCGTGACGCAGCCGAACTTGCCGTTCAATTCTCCCGCCCACTCCGCCGCGTAGGCCGCCCACATCTGGAGGAAACAATCGGGGAAACCCGCTTCGAAAATGCCGCCGGTGATGACGGGGAACGGCATGCCGTGGCCGAGGTCGGTGCGTTGCCAGCACTGCTCTTTGCCGCGCACGAAGGTCCAGAGCGACTTCGGTTCCGCCGTGCTGAAACGCACGCCGCCGTCGGTGCCGAGCACTTCGATCCACCATGTGTTCGTGGCTCCCGGAGCGAGGCGTTTCATCTCCAGGCGCATCGGGATGTCCGCCTGATCGCCGATGTCGACGTCGCAGTGGAGGATGGCGTTGTCCCACGTGTCGCACGCGGCCAGGCCGCCTTTGCCGTCAGGACGCTGGGTATAGATCTTCTGGAGCTGGGCGTGGACGCGTTTGGGTTTCCAGCCGAGCCGCGCCGGGATGTGGACGGCGTGCATCCCGAGGTCGCCCATGACGCCGATCTCGCCGCAGAACTGGTTCTGCCGTTTCCAGTTGATCGGCTTGGTCGGGTCGAGATCGCTCGCGTGCCAGAAGCCGGCATTGATCTCGAGAACCTTGCCGAGCTTGGAAATGTTCTCCGGCGAAGCCGCCGCCACGACGCGCTGCGGGCCGGGCAGAAAGGGAAACTCCGAACTGCAACGGACGAAACGGCCGGAAGCCTTCGCGGCCTGCTCGATCTTGCGCGCGGCGGCGAGGTCGATGCCGAAGGGCTTCTCGGCCAGCAGATCCTTTCCGGCCGCGAGCACCTGGAGATAGATCTTCTCATGCAGGTGGTGCGGCACGGCCACGTAGACCACGTCGACGTCCGGTGAACGCAGCAGTTCGGCGCTGTCCTTGGTCAGGAGCTTGACGGTGGGAATCTGGCGGAACCATTCGAGCAACGACTCCTGGAGATCGCACACGGCCGTCAGCTCGACCTTGACCGGGAAATTCTGGAGGACGAACCAGCGCGCAAAGGCGCTCGCCGCCTCACGGCCCATGAGACCCCCGCCAATGATTCCGACCCGCATCAGTTTCTTCATACGTGAAGCGAGAATTTGAACGGAGGCCGGTCGGGCTGGCTAGTGCGGAGTCTTGGGTTGTTTCGCAGGCCGGGCGAGGACGCCCGGCCTGCGGAAGGTGCGACGAACTCTCTTCCCCCAAACGGATCTCGGGTTAACGTCTCGGCGTGGCCGACAACGTCTCAAACGCACTGACCGATCCCGTTCCGCACGGAGTGGTCGGGCGGTTGCCCCGAGCGTTGTTGAACCGCGCCGGGCGCGAGGTCATCGGCTGGCAGGAAACCATCCGCGATCTCGGCGCGTTCGCCCTCATCACATTCGGCGCCATCGCCACCAAGTTCGGCCATGCGCGGTCGTTGACCCGGCCGATGATCCGGCACGAGATCTACCGGTGCGGCATCCGGTTGCTGCCGATGATCTGCTTCATCGGCCTTGCGTTGGGACTGGTGATCATCGGACAGACCGTGTCGCTGCTGACCAAGGTCGGGGCTCAGAACTACGGGGGCATGGTCATGGTCAGCGTCGTCGTGCGCGAACTCGGCCCGCTGATCGCCGCGCTGCTGGTGCTGGCCCGCGCCGGCGCCGCCAACGTCGTCGAGCTCGGCACCGCCCGGGCTTTGGGCGAGGTGGAGGCGTTGGAGTCCCTCGGGATCGATCCGGTGCATTACCTCGTCGTGCCGCGCGTCATCGGCATGGCCGTCTCGATCTTCGGACTGACGGTCTACCTGATCGTCGTCGCCATCCTGAGCGGCTTGTTGTTCGCCTTCCTCCAGGATGTGCCGATGTCTCCCAGCGACTACTTCGGCCAGCTCGCGGGGGCGTTGCTCTGGCAGGACTTCGTGCTTCTGGCCCTGAAGACGCTCTCCTTCGGCGCTGTCATCGCTCTGATCACGTCGTTCCAGGGACTGGCCAGGCCGCTAAAGCTGGAGGACGTTCCCGCCGCCACGGCCCGTGCGGTGGGCGAAAGCGTGGTCGTCTGCGGTCTCCTGGATGCGGTGTTCCTGATCGTCTATCTGCTGATCTGAAGCGAAGCACGCATGGCCACGAACCAACACGGATCAGCACCCCGCCCATGCGGCTAGGCCGTTCACCATGCCCGACGCATCTTTCAACCTAGCCGAGCCCCTCGTCGAACTCGTCGACGTGACGGCCGCATTGCCGGAAGCCGATGACGCGCCCGAAGCCCGGGGTGTGAGCTGGTCGATCGAGCCCGGACAGTTCTGGGCCATCGGCGGTTTGCCGGCAGCCGGCGAAAGCTGCCTGTTGCCGACTGCGGCCGGGTTGATGCGCCCGACTGCTGGAGTCGTCCGGCTTTTCGGCCGCGCCATCGCCTCGGATACGGGCGAAACCGAGCTGCTCGAAACGCGTCGCCGCATCGGCCTCGTCTTCTCCAACGGCGGCCGCCTGTTCCGCGACCAGTCGGTCCTCGGCAACATCACCATCCCTCTCCGCTATCATTTCGATCTGCCGCTCGACGAGGCCGAGTCCCGGACGGAAGCACTGGTCGAAATGCTGGGGCTGAAGCCCTGGCTGCATCGTTCCGCGATCACGCTTCCGCTGGTCTGGCAGCAGCGCACTGCGCTGGCCCGCGCGTTGGCCCTCCAGCCCGAAGTCCTCTTCCTCGACCGCCCATTGTCGGCCCTAGATTTTTCCCACCGCGGCTGGTGGCTGGAGTTTCTCGGCGAGCTGGCGGCCGGCTTGGACGGGTGGCCGCCGGTGACCGTGGTCGTCGGCGGCGATTCCATGAAACCCTGGCTGGGGGTGGCCTCGAATTTCGCCTGTCTCGACGAAGGCCGCTGGGAAACGGTGGCGGACCCGGCCGCGTCGGACCACGATGCCCGCGATGTAACGAGACGCTTCACCCGGAAGAAGAACTGACGCGATCCCGTAGCCGATCCCGAATCACAATCATGGCACTGCAAGATCTAACTCCTCAGCTCCGAACGCGGCTCGGCAAGGTCGAGCGCCTGGTCGGCGTCTTCGTCACTGTGGCGACGCTGCTGCTCGTCGTCGGGTTCGGCTACTACGTCCGCCACATGGCGAAGAAGAAGGGGTGGTTCGACGCCAAGGTGGAATACAGCACCGGCGTCAACAACGCGGCCGGGTTGGCCGTTGGTTCCAAGGTGAAGTTGACGGGATTTGATGCCGGAGAAATCACCGCCATCGTTCCGAACGAACCTTCCTCCACGATCGGTGTGACCGTTTTCTTCAACGTGCGCGAGCCGAACTTCGGCTACATCTGGACCGACTCGAAGGTGAAGGTCGTGTCCGGCGACCTCCTCGGCGGCCGTGTTCTGGAAGTCACGAAGGGAGCCGAATACTGGGCCCTGGCCACCGTGTCGCAGAAGGCCGGAGGGGAAATCCTGGTGCTGGACCACAAGCTCCTGAATGCGGGTTACAGGGAGATCACCAACCGGCTGGTCGAGGCCGAGGCGCTCAAGACGGGCCGGACGGTGGATGCGTTCCGCGTCGGGGTCCTCGCGCAGAAGGGGCTCTACGATCTCCAGGACACCGTTAAGTCGAACGCCCCGCAGTTCTACGTCCGCCGGCAACCCGGCAAGGCCTACTGGATCGACGCCCAGGAATCCCGTCCCATCGGCGAACGCCTCGAACAGATCGGCGACATCGTCGAAGCCGCATTGCCGTCGTTCCTCGCCCTGACCAACCAGCTCAAGACCATCCTCGCCAGCGCCGCCTCCGCCACCGAGAAGCTTGACGCCATGCTGTCCGACGCCCGTCCCGCCGTGACCAATCTTGCCGCGTCGACGACCAATCTCGCCCAGATCCTCGCCAACGCCGCTTTCATCACCGCCAACCTGACCAACGGCCAGGGTTCGCTCGGTGAATGGCTCATCACGACCAACATCAACGGCCAGCTCGACCGCACGTTCGGATCGGCCAACGCCGCCATCGGCTCTGCGAACGACGTCCTCATGACGGCGAACACGAACCTCCAGACGTTGAACCGTTCGCTGGAAGGAATTGCCGGCATCACTTCGAACCTCAACGTCCAGGTTCAGGCCAACTCGAACATGCTCTCCTCGATCACCCAGATCGTGACCAACAGCGACAACTTCATCCTCGGCCTCCAGCGCCATTGGTTGCTGCGTTCCGCATTCAAGCCCATCGCGACGAACAAACCGCCCAAGAAGAGCACCTCGCCGCCCGGCCCCATCCGTGTGCGGCCGTGAGGGAGGTTTCAATTCACTGGTGCACGAAGATGATCCGGCTGCCGGCGGACTCGAACCGGAAGTCGACTTTCCGGAGATCCTTCAACGCCCGGGTGATCGCCTCGTGCCGGTCCGGCGCCGCGTAGAACATTATGAAGCCGCTGACTGAGCCTGCTAAAAGCATGGCGGCGAGACAGCGTCGGTGAAGCCGGTCAAAAAGCGGCCACGCTCGGAAGGAGTCATGTTGGGGCTAAAACAGCCGGCAGCGGGCGCTTTGCAAAGCACGCTGACAAACCGACCGAACCAGAGTCAAAGCGGTGCCAAGTCCCTAGCGGAAATAGTCGGGGATGTCCGATCCGCCAAAGACAACGTAAGCGGCTCCGTTTGAGAGAATCTGGAGATGCACCCGGACCCGTGCCGACGAAGGCGCAGTCGATGGAAGCTGGCACGGCTCCGGCGATCTAGGGTTGGCGGCCAGCAGTGACTCGCCAATCGTTCCGGAAACCGCCACCGGCAGAAATGACATGGTTTGGGAAAAACGCTCTTCGGAATCGGCCACTGCTCCGCGCGACAGCTGTAGTTCAACATCGTAGCCATTGGCCCAGCGGTTGGTGGATTCGAGATAGCGGCGTTGGTTGGCGGAGAACGAAACGATATGGGGAAAGTTTGTGAGCAAACGCATGACCTTTTCATTTCGCAGGAAGCGGCCCAGATCCGTCGTCGCAGAGAAAGCAGGCTCTGCCAACGCCTCGGGGTAGGACTTCGCCGCGATTACCGTTTTCAGTTGGCCTAAGGAGAAGTTGGTGGTCGTGCGGCCAGTTTCTGACAAAAGGCGAATGTTACTTGCGCGGATCAGGGCATCTCGAAGCAACAATTGGGTTGCCCGTGCATGCTCTTGGGGTGCGACATCGACATCGTAGAGTAGGGAGCCCTCCATCCCGCAATGGATCGAGTTGGAAGCCATCAAAGAGTAGATGTGTCGAGACGTGATCTTGTCCATGCCACCGATAGAGGCCACTAAAACCCTTTCATCGCGCCATGATGGTTGCTTGGCTGCGTGCAGGCGGTCGAGATAGTGGAGACTTGACCAGACAACTAGCTGCAACGCCAAGCGAACCATCCGTTGCTTAAAAGTGGATAAGGGCTGGGTTGTCATGAACTGGCGTGATTACTGGTGGACGAAGATGATCCGGCTGCCGCTGGACTCGAAGCGGAAGTCGACTTTCCGGAGATCCTTCAACGCCCGGGTGATCGCCTCGTGCCGGTCCGGCGGCGCGTAGAACATCATGAAGCCGCCGCTGCCCGCGCCGAGCAGCTTGCCGCCGGTCGCACCCGACTTGCGCGCGGCCGCATACCACGCGTCGATGCGGTCGTTGCTGATCTGCGCGGCCAGGCTGCGCTTGAGTTCCCAGTTCTCGTGGATGATCTCGCCGAAGGCGTCGAGGTTGTTCCGTTCGAGCTCGGACTTGAGGTTGAAGGCGAGGTCGACCATCCGGCGCATGGCGTCCTGTTTCTTCTTCTGCGAATCCACGGCGGACTGCTGGTTCTTCAACACCGAGGACGCGCTGCGGGTCAGGCCCGTGTAGAAGACGAGGATGCGCTCCTGCAGTGCCGAGATCGTCGTGCGACGGCAGATGATCGGGTCGACGCTGACGGTGTCGTCGGGGTTGAAGCGGATGAAATTGAAGCCCCCGTAGGCCGCGGCGTATTGATCCTGCTTTCCGATGGGTTCGCGGCAACGCTCGATCTCGATCTCGCAGCATTCCCGCGCCAGCGTCTCGGCCGAGGCGTGCCGGCCCTGGAACGCGTGCAACGCGTGGAGCAGGCCGATGGTGAAGGTGCTGGAGGAACCAAGCCCGGTGCCCTTGGCCGGAATGTCGGCGACGCTGGTGATCTCGATCCCGCCCTTGGGCCCGGCCATCTTCATGGCTTCGCGGACGAGCGGATGTTTGATGCGTTCGATGCTTCCGGCCTCCTCCGTGCGGGAGTAGCTCACGCGGATGCGGTCGTCGAACTTCTGGTTCACCTGGATGTAGATGTAGCGGTCGATGGCGGTGGAAACGACCGCGCCGCCGAACTTGCGGTAGAAGACCGGCAGGTCGCTCCCGCCACCGACGAAGCTCATCCGCAAAGGAGTCCGGCTGATGATCATGTGGCGGAAGGTTGAATATCCAGACGCGCGAAGGCGAGCGGAAGAACGCTGCTCCTGGCCCGGTTCGGCGAGGTCACGTCAGCAATCAACATTGGCCCATAGGGTATCAACAAAGCATCAACAGGCCGGCCGGCCTGTTGATCAGGGACACTGCCCTGTCCCCTCTTGTGCCGTGCGGGTGCGGGCTCCTACACTCTCTCAATGGGCAAACTGTGCATTCTCCGGTTCCGCATCCTGTCGCTGGCTTTGCTGGCCGTCATCGGACTTTCCGCCGGCGCGTCGGAGCTGGTTACGACGCTCTCGACCGCGACCGAAGTCCTGACGAACGGTCAGAAGCTGACGATCTGGCTCAACATCCTCAATCCCGGCAACGCCACGGAGGATTTCGCCGTCCCGCCCAAGCTCCCCGCCACCGTCGTATCCGGCAGCCAGCGTGTGCCGTTCGACCTGACCCTGGCCGCCGATGCGAACGCGGACACCCGGCAGGTGGCGGCGGGTTCCTTTGTCCGGGTGCCGTATGTCTTCATCGTGCCGGTGCAGATCGAGGGACAGCTCCTCGTCATGATGACGAATCCGCCCCACAGTTCGATAAGCCTGACGGTGGTCGCGCCGAAGAGCCCGATGTTCGCGCCCCTGCCAAGGCCGGTCACCGCGGAGGAGAAGGCGGCGCCGGAGCAGCCGAGGATCCCCTTCGATGCGAACGACTATTTCCGCCGGCACTTCTTCGGCTACGACCAGGTCTACTTCATAGCCGGCCCGGAAACGCCGACGGCCAAGTTCCAGTTCAGCCTCCGTTACCGGGTGCTCGACGTGGACGACACCGGGCTCGGGTGGGTGGCTCAAAAGCTGTCCTACGCGACGAACATCTATCTCGCCTACACCCAGGTGTCGCTCTGGGACCTGCTCGCCCCTTCATCGCCCTTCCTCGACACCAGCTACAAGCCGGAGATCCACTACTGGTGGCGCAACGTCACCGGGCAGAAGGACGACTCCCATTGGTTCCACATGGACCTGCAGGCCGGCTACCAGCACGAGTCCAACGGCAAGGAACCGCCCGCTTCGCGCAGCGTCAACATGCTCTACCTCCAGCCCACGCTTTTCTTCGGCGACCGCAACGCCTTCCACATGTCCCTCGGAGTGAGGGCGTGGGTCTATATCCTGGACCTGGTCGACAATCCCGACATCGCCGACTACCGGGGGCATTTCGATGTCCGCGCGATGGTCGGCTGGCCGGACCATGTCCAGCTCTCGGTCCTCGGTAGGGCGGGGGACAGCTTCGACCACGGCAGCGCCATGCTGGACCTGAGCTACCCGCTCTTCGGCCGGTCGGGCCGCGGGCTCAGCATGTATCTGCACGCCCAGTATTTCGTCGGCTACGGGGAGACCCTCCTGGAATACAACCGCCGCTCGGACGCCATTCGCTTCGGGTTCTCCATCTACCGGTGACCATGATCCGGATGGTGGAGAAGCCAAAACCGTTCGCGGGCTGCAAGTCCGTGGTCTAGGCTCGCGCCATGTGGAAGAATGTTCTCGGCGTGGCCTTGGGTCTGTTCATCGGCCTCGTCATGCTTGGGTTCATCGAGTTCATCGGACAGCTCGTGTTTGCGCCAAAGGAAGGCGTGGACATCAACGACCCGGTCGCCATGAAGGAGCTCCAGGCCAACCAACCGATCCCGAAACTGGCCGTGCTCCTCGCCGCCTGGTCGCTTGGCGCCCTGGCCGGTGGCTGGGTCTGCTGCGAGCTCGCCGGGCCGCAGCGCATCAAGGCCGCCCTCGTCGTGGGATTCCTCCTCCAGCTCGTCAGCATCCGCGTCTTCATGAAGGTCCCGCATCCCATGTGGCTCGTGATCGCCACCCAGTTGGTCATCCTGCCCAGCGCCTACGGTGGAACTCGTATCACCCTCTTCATCGAGAACTGGTATCGGAGCAAACGAAGCTGAGGAGCGCGGCCTGCCTTGCTGCGCTTCGTTTCGTAGGCCAGGCGTCCCCGCCCGGTCAGTGAGTGCTGTGACCGGGAAGAACAGCGACGAATGCCGGATCGGATCTCGCTGAGGCCCTGATTCCGCTTTGCGCCGAGTTTGCGCTCGCCGTGGCGTGCGGTGTGGAGGACAAGGCTGCTGTCACCCGCATGAAGCCACGCACGCTTGCCCAGCTTACCTTCGTCGTTTCGTTGATCGTCCTGTGCGGCTTCGCTGACGCCGCCGACCGGAAACCCAACATCGTCGTCGTGCTGGCCGACCAATGGCGTCCGCAGGCCTTCGGCTTCGCCGGTGATCCGAATGTCCGCACGCCGCGCTTCGACCGGCTCGCGGGTGAAAGCGTCCGTTTCGTCAACGCCGTCAGTGGCATGCCCGTCTGTTCGCCTTGCCGCGCGTCCTTGATGACCGGCCAGCGCCCGCTGACCCACGGCGTCTTCGTCAACGACGTCCAACTGAACACCAACGCCGTCACTATCGCCAAGGTCCTCCGGTCGTCCGGCTACGACACCGCCATGATCGGCAAGTGGCACATCGACGGCAGAGGCCGCTCCAACTACATCCCGCCCGAACGCCGGCAGGGCTTCGACTATTGGAAGGTCCTTGAATGCACCCACGCCTACTCCAACTCGTTCTACTACGCCGATGGGCCGGAGAAGCTGAAGTGGCCCGGCTACGATACGTTCGCGCAGACCAGGGACGCCTGCGACTTCGTAAAAGCCCGCGCCAAGACCGGCAAACCCTTCGTCCTCTTCCTCGCCTGGGGACCGCCGCACGATCCCTACTTCACCGCCCCGGCCAAGTATCGTGCGCTCTACGATCCCGCCACGCTCAAGCTCCGGCCGAACGTCCCCGCCGCGCTCGAAGCCGAGACGCGCAAGATCCTCGCCGGCTACTACGCCCACTGCACCGCACTCGACGACGCCATGGGCGAACTCCTCGACACCCTCAAGGAATCCGGTGCGGCCGACGACACCGTCTTCCTCTTCAGCGCCGACCACGGCGACATGCTCGGCTCGCAGGGCCAGTTCAAGAAACAGCGCCCCTTCGATGAAGCCGTGCGTGTGCCCATGCTCGTCCGCTGGCCCAAGGGGCTCGGGACCAGGCCGCGTTCGTTGGAGGCGCCGATCAACTCCGAGGACATCATGCCCACCCTTCTCGGACTCGCCGGAGTGCCCATCCCCAAGTCCGTCGAAGGCCTCGACTACAGCGGCCATCTGCGCGGCGGCAAGAATCCCGGCGACAACGCCACCGTCATCCTCTGCGCTTCGCCCTTCGGCGAATGGGAACGTCGTGTGGGCGGCCGCGAATACCGCGGCGTCCGCACCGACCGCTTCACCTACGTCCGTGACCTGAAAGGCCCGTGGCTCCTCTACGACAATTCGACCGATCCGTATCAGACAAACAACCTCGTTGGCGTCGCGTCGCAAGCTGAACTCCAGGTGACCTTGGACGCGCTTCTGACACGCAAGCTGAAGGAACGTGGCGACGAATTCCGCCCCGGCCCCGACTACATCCGCCAATGGGGCTACACCGTGAACGCCAACGGGACGGTGCCTTATGCGAACTAATGCCGAGTTCCTGAGCCCGTGGTAGGGCAGGCATCTTGCCTGTGCCGCCCGCCGAGGGCACTCGCATGGACGAGCCTTCCGACCGCGCGATTTTTGGCTGCCATTCCCGCGGATGGACGAATAGGAATTGAGCGCATGAGTATTCCCTCCCTCCGATCCTCAGGCCGATGGACCGGCCTTTTCGTTTCCATGGTTGTCGGTCTCATGTTCGGTTTTGCCGGATCTGCAGCCGCGCAGTTGGTCTTTGAGGAATCGTTCACCTACCCGGACGGCAAGATCGTGGGCGCTCCCGGATCGCCGTGGATCACAAACTACGCGCCGACCAACGAGGCCAGCGTGGTCTCGCGAGCCCTCTACCTGACGCAGACTAACCAGGAGAGCATCCGCCGTGACTTTCCCGCAGTGGTCAACTCCGGTGCGCTCTACTCGCGCATGGTGGTCAACTTCTCGGAGTTGCCTCAAGGCCAGGGAAACTATTCCGCGTTCTTCAGGGTGAGCGGCACGGACAATCTCCGCTGTCGGATCTGGGCCACGACCAACGGCGCGGCCGCCGGCAGGTTCCGGCTCGGCATTACGACCATCTTCGTCCCGCCCACGATCGTGGAGAGGGATCTGTTCCTCGGCACGAACTACGTCGTGGTCTCGCGCTACGACGTCGCGACCTGCCGATCCACCCTTTGGCTCGAGCCGACCGACGAAGGCAACTCCGCAAACCGGGTGGACGACTTCACCAACGTCGGCGCGAGTTCCATTGGGCACTTCGGTTTCCTCCAAACTGCCTTCTACCAGGCGGGCGCCGGCAACTACATCGGCGCGCTCACCGTGGACGACCTGCGAGTGGGCCGGACGTTCGAGGAGGTGATGCAGACGGTGAAGTTCACCTCGGTCACCAACGCCTCCAACGGCACGATAGGCTTCAAGGCCAGCGGTCAGGCCACGACGAACTACACGCTCCAGGCCTCCACCGACCTTTTCACGACGGACTGGGTGAGCCTCGCGACGAACGCCGCAGGAGCGAACGGCCTCTTCAACCTCTCCGACACTTCGGCCACCAACCATCCCGCCCGGTTCTACCGCCTGATCAAGCAGTGAGCCGGGAGCCGAGTTGGCTTGCGCCGGTCGCCTTGTGCCCCGCGTCGCCGGCGGTGAAGAGATTCGCCGGGTCCATGGTGACTTCGGATCCGGTGGACCGATCTCGTCCACCAGCCTTCCCGCCTTCAACGCCGAGTCGACCACTTGGCTGACCTCAGGTTGCTCTCCGGGGACCTCTTCCGGCTGACGCGCGATGGCCGCGCCCCTAACCTGCAAGCTGAAGGAACGCGGCGACGAATTCCGGCCCGGCCCCGACTACATCCGCCAATGGGGCTACACCGTGAACGCCAACGGGACGGTGCCGTATGCGAACTGATGATCCGGTGGTGCCGTGTCGTTTGGGGACCTGCTTTTGTTTCGGGTGGCGCAGGCCTCCGGCCTGTTCATTCCGGCGTCCTCGCCGGAAAGCGTTGAGCGTGTCACCTAGCTCCGCGAGGCTGGCGCCTCGGCTTTATGAACGCTCTGGTTTCAAGCGGATGCTTCAAACTGTTCCCGGCGCGACGCCCGGAACGGCAGGCGTGACGCCTGCGCCACCCACCAACCAATGCCAACTACAATGAAACGACGACAGTTCCTCCAACACCTCGGCGTCGCTGGTCTTGCGGCGGCTTCGTTTGGATCAGCAGCCGGTTGCCGCACCGGCGGAAGCGGTGCCACGCCGCGTTGGTCCGAACTTTCCGTGGCCGAGATCCAGAGGCGCATGGCAGCCGGTTCCCTCACGTCGGAGCAACTGACGAACTACTTCCTCCGCCGGATCGACCAGCTCGACCGCAACGGTCCACGCCTCAACTCCGTCATCGAGTTGAATCCCGAGGCCGTCGCCATTGCTCGGGCGCTTGATGACGAACGCCGGACCAAGCGTCCGCGCGGTCCGCTCCACGGCGTGCCCGTGCTCATCAAGGACAACATCGCCACCCATGACCGGATGCAGACGACGGCGGGTTCGCTGGCTTTGGCCGGGTCCATCGCGCCGAAGGACGCCTTCATCGTCTCGCGGCTCCGCGCCGCCGGAGCCGTGCTGCTGGGCAAGACGAACCTCAGCGAGTGGGCCAACTTCCGCGGCAACCGGTCCATCTCCGGCTGGAGCGGACGCGGCGGGCTCACGCGCAATCCGCACATGCTCGACCGCAACACCTCCGGCTCCAGCTCCGGTTCCGGTGCGGCCGTGGCGGCGGACTTGTGCAGCGTGGCCGTCGGCACGGAGACGGACGGCTCCATCGTCTCGCCCGCGTCCTACTGCGGCATCGTGGGCCTCAAACCCACCGTCGGCCTCGTCAGCCGCTCGGGCATCATCCCCATCTCGTCCACGCAGGACACCGCCGGACCCATGGCCCGCACCGTGGCCGATGCGGCCGCATTGCTTGGCGCAATGACAGGCGTGGATTCCTCGGACGCCGCTTCCGCCAGCTCGAACAGCGCGTTGGCCAAGGAAGACTTCACCCGCTTCCTCGATTCGGCCGCGATGAAGGGCGCGCGCATCGGCGTTGCCCGGAACTTCTTCGGCTGGCATCGCCGCATCGATGTCGTGATGGAAGCAGCGCTCAAGACGCTCCGCGACCAGGGCGCCGAACTTGTCGATCCCGCCAGCCTGCCCGCGCGCACGGCGTTGGGAGACGCGGAATATCAGTTGATGCTCTATGAGTTCAAAGCCGGCTTGAACGCCTACTTCGCCTCGCTCGGCGATGCCGCGCCCGTGAAGTCGCTCGCGGAACTGATCGCCTTCAACGAACGCCACGCCGACCGCGAGCTGAAGTTCTTCGGCCAGGAGACGCTCATCGAAGCGGAGTCAAAAGGGCCGTTGACCGAGGCGCGTTACCTCGAAGCGGTGGCCAAGGCCCGCAAGTGGGCCCGCGAGGACGGCATCGACGCGCTGATGGACAAACATCGTCTCGACGCCATCGTCGCGCCGACGACCGGTCCCGCGCACGCGACCGAGCTGCTCTCCGGCGATCGTGGACTCGGCGGCAGCTCGTCCTACGCGGCCGTGGCCGGTTATCCGGCGATCACCTTGCCTGCCGGAACGATCTTCGGACTGCCCATGGGCATCTCCTTTT
>Ga0163144_10005386_pt1 | contig 28383 bp, 38 predicted proteins | sample OliLak19BULKMAT1_FD_123175 | JGI IMG/M metagenome (GOLD analysis project Ga0163144, IMG submission 123175) | Freshwater microbial mat bacterial communities from Lake Vanda, McMurdo Dry Valleys, Antarctica - Oligotrophic Lake LV.19.BULKMAT1 | ecosystem: Environmental > Aquatic > Freshwater >... | reverse complement strand
AGCCGGGCCCGCTGCTGGGCAATGAGTTTCTTGAAAGAGTCGAACTTCACCTCGGATTCCCCGACCGAGGCGCGCGCCGACCTGAACTGCTCATACAGGTCGCGGACGCCGGCATCGTCCTCGCGCAAAGTGCTGAGGCGAACCTCGGAGCGGACGGGAACGGAAACCTCACTGCGGGGCCCGGCGACGGCTCCCGCACCCACCGCGGCCGCCACGGCCGCCCCGACCGAAGGGCTCGCTTCGGCCACTTCTCTCACCTTGCTCAGCTGAGACGAGGTGAGCGGCTTTCCTTCCTCCAGCGCGCGCAGCCTCCGGTTCCAAAGGTCGGAGAGGGTGTTGTAGCGGGCGGTCAGCGATTGGAAACGGAAGCGCTCGACGTTGTTGCGGATCTCGACACCGATGTACTTGCGGATGAGCCGGTCCAGCCGCTGTTTGGCTTCGAAAGGCGCCTTGCGCTCCTGTCCGGAGAAGAACCGGTCCCAATCCTTTTGGAGCTTGAAGGTCCCCTCTTCGATCCGGGACAGGTCATCTTCGAGCGCGCTCATTGCGGCAAGCTCCGAGCTCGATCGGCGGCCAACCGGGTCACTCCTTCACGAAGAAGGACATGAGGGGTAGCCAGAGTTCGTGGCCGTAGGGGGCCTTCCGTCCGCCGACCAGAACCTCGCTTCCCGGCCGCGCGGCAACGAGGGTCGCCACGTCCCGCAGGGCCGCGGCCTGCTCGGTCTGGAAGTCGGCCCGGTGGCGCGTGCGCGAGCCTTCCTGAAAAGTGTCAAGCGACGCGGCACCCTTGGAAAGACGTAGCGCCTGGGTCACCGCCTCATCGGTGGAATCATCGAAAACGACCGAGATGGCAAAGGGCCGGACCCTTCGTCCGGGGTAGAGAATCTCGACCAGTTCGTCGGAGAGGCCGTCGATATCCTCCTCCACGGGCGGCACCACCGGGGGCAGACGGTCGGCATAGGTGGGAACGCGCTCGCGGCTCATGGTGCCAGGTGATCTTAGCGGCTTCGCGCGCACGAAGCCGCGTCTCCCCTACCGCGAACCATGACACCGTGCTTGTAGGGGCGGCCCTAGTGGCCGCCCTGGCATCACGAAGAGTGCGCCGCACCCGGGTGGAAAGGGCAGGCACAAGGCCTGCCCCTAAACACGCTATTGCCCGGCGCGATCCAGGGCTTCGATGGTCGCGAGAGAAGGCGGCCGCTCCGCTCTCAGCCGGGCCGCCACCCGCTCGTTCTCGGCCCACACGCGCAGGATGTTCTCTCCCGCGAGTTTCTTCACATCGTTGTCGGTCCAACCACGTCGAAGCAGCTCGGCCACCAGGACCGGGTACGTGGAGACATCCTCGAGGCCTTCCGGCAGTTCATCCGTGCCGTCATAGTCGCCGCCAATACCCACGTGATCTATCCCCGCGATGCGGCGGATGTGCTCGATGTGATCGGCCACCTGGCCCAGCGTGGCCTTCGGCGACTTGAACTCGGTGTTCACCTGCTCGGTGATCCGCGCCTTCTCGGTTTCGTCGGTGATGCCCGTGAGCCTCGCGCGGAGTGCCTCGCGGCGCTCACGACCCCGCGTGGCCACCGCCTGGGACACGAACCCGGGAACGAACGTCACCATGACCACTCCCCCGTTCGCCGCGGTCTTCCTCAGGACCAGGTCGGGCACATTGCGCGGCACATCGCACAGGGCGCGCGCGGAACTGTGCGAGAAGATGACGGGAGAAGCACTCACACGGATCGCGTCATCCATGGTTTCAGGAGACACGTGGGAGAGATCGACCATCATCCCAAGACGGTTCATCTCTTTTACGACTTCCTCACCGAACTTCGTCAATCCGCCGTGCTTCGGGGTATCGGCGGCCGCGTCGGCCCAATCAAGGGTGACGTTGTGGGTGAGGGTCATGTACCGGGCCCCCAGGTCGTAGAAGGCGCGCAACGCGCCCAGCGAATTCTCGATGGCGTGGCCGCCCTCCATGCCCAGCATCGAGGCGATCTTGCCCTTGCGGAACGCCGGCAGGACCTGCGATGAGTTCAGAGCGAGTTCGAACCGGTCGGAGTACTTCTCGATCACCCGTCTCGCAATCTCGATCTGCTCCAGCTGGACCTTGGCGTAACCGAGCTTCCGGGTCGCTTCCTCGCCCGGAATGTAGACCGACCAGAATTGCCCTCCAACCTGGCCCGTGGCCAGGCGCCCGAGGTCCGTCTGGCCCATTCCACCCTTCCGCAGGTCATACCCTTCGACGTCGAAAGGTCGTTCCTTCCAGATGCGGATCGCCCACGGCACATCATTGTGCCCGTCGATGAGCGGTGTGGTCTTCAACAGAGCGCGGGCCCGCGTAAGAAACGGGTCAGCAGTTCCCTGGGCGGCGTCAAGGGCGGGGGAAGCTCCCTGAAGCAAGGTCATAAGTGCGATAGCGGTCAACATATACCTCAAGCTTAAAGCTTGAAGTCGATCTGAATGGCGACCCACGCCCGACCCGGTTTCCCGTTCATGGTCGCAGGCTTGTACTTGCGGCTCTTCACGTTCTTGAGGGCGGCCTGGGTGAAGCCGGGATTGGGCGAAGCACCGCGGATCACCCGAGTGTCGATGACCGCTCCCGTCTCGTCGACCAGAGCCGAGATGATCACCACGCCGCTGATTCGTTGCGCCCGGGCGACAGGTGGGTACTCGATCCTCGACTGCGAAAGGAGAACGGGGGCGGACACCGCGGGATCCGAGATGTCAAGCAATGCAGCACCTCCCGGTGCGGGCGCACCCGCGGGGGCGGGGGCCGGCGTCGCGGCGGGGACACCGGCCTGAGGGGCGGGAGCGACGGTCAGGGACGGCGCAGGCGACGCAGCCGCAGGCACCACCGGCGGGGGCCCGGCCGGGCTCGACGCAACAGGAGGAAGGGAGGGAGCCACAGACGGCTGCGCCGCGGCTTCGGCGGCCTTTGTGGCTTCGGCCGCCTTGGCCGCCTCGGCGGCGCGGGTTTCCTCGGCCTTGCGACGCGCGTCCTCGATCTTCTGACGCTCGGCCTGAACCAGGGCTTCCTGCTCGGCCTGGGCCTTTTTGCGCGCCTCTTCTTGAGCCTTCTGGAGTTCCAAAGGATCTACCGCGCGACCTCGGGCCCGAGCCTGGGCCTCGACTCGCTTGGTGGCTTCTTCGGTGGCCTTCTGCTCCGCGGCCGCCCGCTCGGTCTCCATCGCGGCCAGACGGGCTTCAAGTTCGCGAACCCGCGCGAGTGCTGCGGTTTCCGCGGCATTCATGGTCGGCGACGTCGCCGGGGCGGTGAGGGCCGGGCCGCTGCGGGTCAGGAAGTAGGCGGCGATGGCGATTACCGCCACGACACCCACTGCCACGGGCGCGATCGGGAAGCCCTTCTTCTCCGCGAGGACGGTCTGCAAGACGGGATCGTCCGCCGGGGCTGGAACGGGCGCCGAGTGAGCGGGTGCAACCGGTGGAGGCCCTCCTGGAGTTGGAACTCGGCCAAGTCGGCTGGAATCCGGTCGCGTCGCCTCGGGGCGAGGAGCCTCGATCCGCACAGTGTCCGCAGATCTGACGCCCGTCGCGGGTACCGGGAGCGCGGGCATTGAAACGAAGACCGTGCCATGACCTGCGGCCATCGCCGCCACGTGCGACCGATAGTCGGCGTTGCGCTCGGCCTTGATCAGAGCGGCATCCTGGTCGCCCTCATCCCGGAACAGGGTGTGCATGAAAAAGGCGAGATTGAAGGTGGTCGGCGAGTAATCGCCTGAGAAGAGCAGAGTGTCGACCGCCTTCTTGAACTGAGCGGCATCTTTGAACCGCCGGCCCGGGTCCTCGGCGAGCGACTGGGTCAACAGGTTCGCGAGGGCCGCGGGGATGAGCGATCCGTCGCTCCCCGGCGACTGGACCCGCGCCGCCTCGAGGGCGGCGGCGAGACTCTGATTTCGGGGCAGGGGTAATCCGGTGAGCATCTCGAAGAGTTGAGCGCCCAGACTGAAAACGTCCGCCCGAATATCCAGCGGAGCGTTGCCCTCCACCTCCGGGGCAAGGAACCCGGCTTCACGCACGCCCACACAATTGGCGTCGCGCAGAATCCGGGGCGAAAGGCCGAAGCCGCGAACGCTCACTTCCCCATCGTGCGAAACGTGGATGAATTCTGGAATCAGGAAACCGTGAATCTGTTTCTTCGCCTGCGCGGCCTCAAGCGCCGCCGCCGCCTTGCTCGCGATCAGCAGCGCGTGATCGGCCGCGAAGGGATGGCGTTCGGCGCTCGATCGCTCGAGCAAGGCTCCCACGGAACGACCTTCAAACAACTCGGAAGCGGCGAACGCCGTCTTATCGATCCGGCCCGCCTCGAAACCACGCGCGATCTGGGCATGCTGGACCTGAAGGCCGGACTTCAGTCCGTCCGCGACCCGCTGTGCTACCTCCGCAGAGAGCATTTCCGAGCGGAAGAGCTGAACGTGCCTCTCGTAGCCGGCCGGACCCAACTGAACCGCGCGAAAAAGAGATCCCGCACTGGTCCTCGCGTCCTCGAACTGAAGGACGAACCGACCGTATCGCTCTTTGGAATCCACTAGGCGCCTCACTTCATGGACGGGGTATGGGGTGTCCTACCTCCTGAAGTCGGATCGCCCAAAAACCGCCGCCGGTTGGGGAACGCTACACGCCGGACAAGCCCGTGGTCAATGTCAACCGCCAGGTCCGCTCGGTCGAAGCACGACACGACGGCCCGTGGCGTTTGCGAAGATCGCTCCTTCATCGCGGTCGATGGAGAGACAGCGCCAGCCCGCGACCTCGTCGCCGACCGACAATACTCGGACCTCGGCGCCATTGCGCACGGAAACCCGCGTCGTGCCCTGCGTCATCACGAATGCCACCAGGCTGAAGGGCGGCGGGGCTTCGACGGGCGGCCGGTCCGCCGTGGGGGTGGGTTCGACTTCGGGAGAACGTGGTGCGACCACCGCGGGTGCCGGCCTGGAGGGGCGACTCTGAGCCGGGGGCGGCGATGGAACCTCGACGCGGGCGCTTTCCGTTTCGGCCGGACACGGGGGGATGGGGCCCGCCGGGCCAACATTCGCGGCGTGAATCACGCCGGTGGTGACACTGACGGCCCACATCGACCGCAGATCTCGAATCGACACCGATCGCAAAAAGCCGCCGCGTGCGGGGTCTCCGAGCCGCCTCACCAGCTCCAATGTCGAACTCCGGGAGCCCTCGGCCTCGACCATCGCTCCGGGCGTGGGTGGGCCGGTCACGGAGAGGGACAGGGGGGAGAGAGGCAGCCCGAAAGAGGCCGCGACAATTCGCTGACGGATTCCGGCCGGTTCGACCGGAGCGCGACACGCGCTTCCAATCCCCTGCCTGATTCGAGTAACCAGGCCAGAAGTCTCGCGGACCGCACGGTCGGCCTTCAGGCGGTCGCGTCGAATGATTCGTTGCTCGGAAAATCGATCCACTTGCTCCCCTCGCAAGGGTGCGACGACGCCGAACCAGACTATGGCGGCCGCGAACCACGGCAGTAGAGCGATCAGAAGGGGCGAGGGGCGACGGGTCATCGGACCCCTCCGGCCGGCCGGTGGGAGGCCGAGACGGTCGCTCGCACGGGACCCGGCCGCGTCTCCGAACCTGGCTTGAGGTCCGTGAAGCGGTCCGACCGTCCAAGTGCGGTGAGGAACCGGTCGTAGTCGACCGGGCTTTGGGCCACGAGCGTGATCTCGACGCGGACCACCCCGTCCGGCCCGTAGTCCAACTTGAGGCTCGGGATCGAGACCCGGGCGGGAAGGACCGCAGTGAGGTCTTTCAAAACCGCGTGCGGCGCGGATTCGATGCTGGCGAAAAGAGTGAGCAGATCCGGGTTGCGCTGCAGGCTTCGGCGGGTGTCTTCGGAGGCCTTCGCGTTCTGCGCCTGTTCCGCCCGAGCCTGTGCGAGAGCCTGCTCGATGTCCTGGGCGGACCGCCACTCGATGAGGCCGGAGCCCAGAGCGTAGGCAAGCGCCAGCCAGCCGAGGATCTTGAGAATGCGGGCGAACCCGCGTTCCGCGGACACCGAACCACGGGTTCCGAATTCCGGAAGGCCAAGGCTCATCGGCGGGCGCCCTCGTGGAAAAGAGCCAGGAATGGAAACTCCTGCGGGTTCGCAGGGCCCTCGCTCGCCCCGGCCGGAAAGGCAAGCTGCACCGGGACGTCGCCGAGATGATCCGGGGTGGCCGGAAAGGCCTCGCCCAGGACCCGGATCTGACGCGTGGCCGGGGCCGCGCGCTGAGCCTCGTCGATGGATCGCTGAAGCCGATCATCTCCCTCGATGAGAAGTCGAAGATGGATCGATTCGATCGCACCGGAAACATTGCGAACCACGATCGCGCAGGCAGAATCGCCGAAGACAAGGTCCACCGCCTCCCCTTCCGGCTTCAGCCCGCGTAAAGCCGCGGAGAGGGCCGAGGTCACGCTGACTCGCGGGAAACCGAGGGACGCCATCACTCTCTCGCCTTCAATAATGGCGGCTCGAAGGATGGCCTGGCCGAGGATCATTCCCGACGCCGGCCCCAATGGTTCGAAGCGGATCTCGGCATCACTGACCGGAAAAGGCAGGAGGGGGGCCAGACGGAACCGCACCAGGTCCTCTTCGTCGAGTTCGGCGCCCTGCGCCTTCCGAAGGCTCTTCACGTCCACGATGGCGGGATAGGCGGCGCCGATGGGCAGCAGGATTGTCGCGTCGCGGAGTGGGGCCCTCAGTTCCTTCACCAGGCGCGCTATGGCCTCCCGCGAGTCGCCGAGCACGTCCTTGAAGGGCGCGCCTTCGCGTGGACGCGAACCGAAGCGTTCAAAGGCGAACCGCAGCAGGCGGGGGCCCGAGGGCATCGTTTTGTACACCGCCACCGCTGCGGTGCGGGTGTCGACACAGACCGCCGCCTTTTCGAAAAACCACATGAGCCTCAATATTAGCCGTGGCGGCTATTCGGGCGGGGGGCCAGGAGGAGCCCAATGCATCAGTCCGGCCCCTTGACGGCCTTCGCTAAGATGTCCCTCGAGGCTCACCCCAACCCACATCGGCAAAACCCAAAGGGCTTTGGTCCAGAGGACCAAGTCCCGCATGGAGGTCTTATGAAGGCTTTCGAGAGCGCCCAGATCCGCAACGTGGCATTCATCGGTCACGGAGGCTGCGGAAAAACGTCGCTCGTGGCCGATGCCCTGTTCCTGATGGGAGTGACGCCAAGGCTCGGTCACGTCGACGACGGCACCGCGGCCACCGACTTCGATCCCGAAGAAATCGAACGGAAGATCTCGATCCAGACTTCGGTCGGAAGCGGCGACTGGAACAACACGCGGATCAACCTCATCGACACTCCCGGGTACGCGAACTTCGTGGGCGAAGCTCTCTCGGCACTGAGGGCCGCGGATGCCGCCATCGAGGTCGTCGATGCCGTGGCCGGACCCGAAGTGCAGACCCACAGGCTTTTCCACGCCGCCGAAGACATGGATCTTCCGCGGCTCTTCGTCATCAACCGGATGGACCGCGAACATGCCTCCTTCGGCCATACCGTTGAGGCCCTGCGCCAGGCCTTCGGCCGGACCGTGACCCCCATCGAATTCCCTGTCGGCGAGGGCAACGCCTTCCGCGGCGTGGTGGACCTCGTGACTTCGAAGGCTTACACGTTCAAGGACGATGAGAGCGGCGTCTTCACCGACTTCGTCATGCCCAAAGACCTTGAGGAAGCGACGGCGCGGTTCCGCCAGGAACTCGTCGAGGTCGTGGCGGAAACCGACGAAGACCTCATGGCCGAGTTCTTCGACAAGGGCACGCTTTCGCCCGAGGTCCTCGCCCAGGGACTGAAGAAGGCCTGCCACAAAGGGCTCATTTTTCCGGCCATCCCCTGCTCGTCGATCAAGAACATCGGGGCCAGTCAGCTTCTGAACGCGATCGTGGCCTACGCGCCGAGCCCGGTCGACCGCCCCGAAGCCGAAGGCCAGGGTCCTTCCGGGGAAGAAACTCGCGCCTGCTCGGCGAACGCCCACGCCTCGGCCATTGTCTTCAAGACCATCTCCGACCCTCATGCGGGCCGTCTGTCCTTCGTGCGCGTGATCTCCGGGCGCTTCAGTCACGACCTCACCATTACCGTGGCGAACCGCGACGTCCAGGAGCGAGTCGGCGCGCTCTCCCACGTGACCGGCAAGACCCTCTCGCCCGCCAGTGAGTTGATCGCCGGCGATATCGGTGTGATCGCCAAGCTGAAAGAGGCCCATACCGGCGACACCCTCTCTGACAAGGCCCACCCCATCACCTTCGCGCCTTTCGAGTGGCCGGAGACCCTGACCACCTTCGCAATCACGCCCAAGACCCGAGGCGACGACGACAAGATCGGACCGGCCTTGAACCGGCTGATCGAGGAAGACCCCGTGTTGAAGCTCGAACACGCGACCGAAACCCACGAACTCCTGCTCCGCGGCCTCGGCCAGCTCCACATCGAAACTGTGGTCTCCAAGCTCGCGAAGCGGTACAAGGTCGAAGTCAGCCTCAGGCGCCCCACGGTTCCCTATCGCGAGACCATCAAGGCTTCGGCCGACGGCCACGGCCGTCACAAGAAACAGACGGGGGGGCATGGGCAGTTCGCCGACTGCAAGATCACCATGCGGCCACTGCCGCGGGGTGACGACTTCAAGTTCACCAACGGAACTTTCGGTGGTTCAATTCCCAGGAACTTCCTCCCCGCCATCGAAAAGGGTATCCAGGAAAGCCGCAAGCGCGGCCTGGTAGCGGGCTGTCCGATGGTGGACTTCGAGGTCGAGGTCACGGATGGCCAGTACCACGATGTTGATTCCTCGGAAATGGCGTTCAAGATCGCGGGCTCGCTGGCGTTCAAAGACACCGTCGCGCGCTGCAAACCCACGCTGCTTGAGCCGATGATGCTGGTCGAGGTGGTGATGCCCGAGGAATTCGCGGGTGCGGTCATGGGCGACCTGTCGAGCCGAAGGGGGCGGCCGCAAGGGATGGAGCCCTACCGCGATCTGCAGAAGGTCAAGGCCGAGGTGCCGCTGGCCGAACTCGAGACGTTCGACCAGGACCTCACCTCGCTCACCGGCGGGCGCGGTTCCTTTCATATGGAGTTGATCCGGTACGATGAGGTGCCGGGACACCTCCTGGAGAAGGTGGCGGCGGAAATCCGCGCCCACCGCTCGGGAGGCCAGCAGAAGGAAGAGGACTAGCTCGAATGAAGACTGGAAGAATCTTTGGGCCCGTGCGGGCCACGGCTCTGGTGGCGATGGTTGCGGGGGGGAGCTTTCCGTCCTTGACCCGGGCTCAGGACCCGGCACCAACCCCTACTCCGTCATCCGCCGCCGCGGCGCAGGCCACGGGAGTCAAGGTGACCGGCACCGACGTTCCGGTTCCCAGTCGCCGGAAGTATGTCGCGCCGGAGTATCCGGCCGAAGCCGCCGTCCAGGGCATTCGCGGCATCGTGATCCTCGAGCTTCTGATCGGAGAGGACGGCCGGGTGGAAAGCGCACGGGTCACTCGGTCTATTGCCGGTCTCGACGAAGCGGCGATCGCCGCGGTGAAACTCTGGGAGTATGAGCCGACCAAGGTCGCGGGAAAACCGGTGAAGGTTCTGCACTCGCAGGGAATCACCTTCGCGATGAGGCTCCCTGATCTTCAGCGCGCGCCGGGCATTCCAGAACTGAAGAGCGGCGGTGCCCCGTTCGCCCCGCCGGGGCTTCCCGCCGCGGCCTCCGCATCCATCATGGTCACCCTCGGCCCCGAGGGCGACGTTCGCGAAGCGGCCTATCTGGAGGGCGACTCCGCGGTCAGCGATTCGCTGCTTCGCGTGGTCCGGGCCTGGCGCTTTGTCGTTCCCGAGGGTACGCCCGTTTCATCGTTCAAGGTCCGGGCCGAATGGAAGCCGGGACCACCGCCCTCGGTCAGTCTCAGTGCCGCGGAACCTCAAGCGATTTCTGCCACGGACTCAGCCGCTTCAGGGTCCGGGTCCGCTTCTCCCGCGGTCGCCTCTCCGCAGCCCGCGGCGACCAGCGCGCCTTTGGCCACGGCCCAACCGACCCCGACCTCGCCCGCCGCAGCCGAACCCGCCGACACCGAAGTCCTGACCGCGCGCGCCGCGCCCCCGGCCAGGGAGGAAGGCATGTCGCTCGTAGCGGACGTCCTGTTGGGCGAGAACATCCCGGAACTCGCGCGTGGACGACGGCCGGTCTGGCCCCCGATGGCCCGTCTCGGCAGCATCACCGGAGAAGTCGTCGTGCGCTTTTCGGTGGACCTCGCGGGCAAGGTGACGGTCCACTCTGCGGAGGGCCCGGAACTCCTCAAGGCCTCCGCAGAGCAGGCGGCCGGAACCTGGACTTTCCGACGCACCGCGATCGACCGTCTGAATCTGATCGCCACCTTCAGCTTCACACCCGAGCGAGCCATCGCGAAGGTGACCCGGGTTAAAGCGTTGTAGGAGCGGCCCTTGTGGCCGCCCTTTGAGGCCAGTAAAACGTAAGGGCGGCCTGTGATGGCCGCCCTTTTTTGAGGTACGTCTAACGCGCGCTGCCCAGCGACTACTTGGTCGCGGAGGCTTCCTTGGCCGCGGCAATCTTCGACCCCTTGGCGTCCTTACCGGGGCCGACATCCTTGCCCGCACCCTTGGTCTCCTTGGAGTTCGTGACCTTCTCTTTAGCCTTGTACTCGTAGCCCACCAGTTCGATCAGGGCCACGTCGGCATTGTCACCGGCACGATGGCCGAGCTTCACGATGCGGGTGTAGCCACCGCTCCGGGTCTGGAACCTGGAGCCGATCACATCGAACAACTTCTTCACCACGAGGGGATCGTGAATGTCTCGTGCGGCCAGACGGCGGGCATGAACTCGCTGTTCAGCGGTGCCCTCGCGCTTGGCGAGGGTGATGATCTTCTCGGCGAAGGGACGAAGCTCCTTGGCCTTGGGCAGGGTGGTCTCGATGCGCTCTTCACGGAGAAGAGAGGTCGCGAGGTTGCGGAGCAGGGCGATACGGTGGGACGTGGTGCGTCCCAGCTTTCGTCCGGCGGCTCGATGTCTCATGGTCGTAAGGTCCTTGGTTTGAGATTGCCAAACCCTTCCTTGAGGAAGGAAGGGCTAGCCATGACGAGATTTTTAGTCACGCCGGAGAAGGTCGGGCTGAAGACGCATGCCGAGGGAGAGCCCCCACTTGCGCAGCTGATCCTTGGTTTCATTGAGCGACTTCTGGCCGAACTTGTTGATCCGGAGCAACTCGCTCTCGGTGCGTACCACCAGCTCACCCACCGTCTTCACGTTGATCTGGGTCAGGCAGTTGTAGGCGCGAACGGGCAGTTCGAGGTCGTCGATCTTCCGGCCGAGCTTCTCGCGCAGCGCCTCGCGGTCGGTGTCGCCCACCGGGACGGGTGCGGCCTCCGACGTGGGCTGCGGCAACGACTCGGCCTGCTCGGGCAGGTGGAGGAACATCAGCATGTGCTCGCGGATCAGGCGAGCGGCCAGGCCCACCGCTTCGCGCGGAGTGGTCACGCCGTTGGTCCAGACTTCCAGAGTCAGCTTCTCGTAGTCGGTGGCCTGCCCGACGCGGGCGGCCTCGACGAAGTAGTTCACCTTGCGCACCGGCGAATGAACGGAGTCGATGGGGATCCAGCCGATCGAGAGCGACTCGTCGAAGTTCTTCTCGGCCGGGATGTATCCACGGCCCGGCTTCACCACCATCTCGATGTTGAGCGAGGAGCCCGCGGACAGAGTCGCGATGTAGGCCTCGGGGTCGAGGATGTCCACATCGGCGTCGGGAGTGATGTGCTTGGCCTTGATCTCCCCCGCCTCGGAGGTCTTGAGATAGATCGTCTTCGGATGGTCCACGTTCAGGCGAAGCGAAAGCTTCTTGAGGTTGAGAATGAGGTCGGTCGCATCCTCAGTGGCCCCAGGGATGGGCGAGAACTCGTGGAGGACACCTTCGATCCGGATCGCGGTGACCGCGGCTCCCTCGATGCTGGAAAGCAGGACGCGACGCATCGCATTCCCAACCGTCGTTCCAAAACCGCGCTCGAAAGGCTGGGCGAAGAAGCGGCCATAGGTGTCGTTTGAAACCTCGTCGTCCATGTCGAGGTGGCGGGGGCGCTGAAAGCCTTTCCAAAGCATCTTGGTTTTGTTTCCTTAAGAGTCGGTACTGGTTGCTGGATGTAAAGGGGTGAAACGGAAAAAAGATGAGTCGCCTTCGTCCCGACGGGCGCACAGCGCCTCGGGCCTCGGCGCAGGCTCCTACTTCGAGTAGAGCTCGACGATGAGCTGCTCTTGGATCGGGAAGTTCACGTCGTCGCGCGACGGCATGGCCTTCACTTTACCCGAGCGGGCCGCGGGGTCGAGCTCGATCCAACGCGGAGCCGTACGGCCCTTGGCGTCTTCGATGGCATCGGCCACGAACTGAAGTTTGGTTGCGCGCTCGGAGAGCGAGATCACATCGTTGAGGCTGACCTCGAACGAGGCGATGTCGACCTTCTTGCCGTTCACGCGCACATGTCCGTGGCCGACGAGCTGGCGGGACTGCGCGCGGGAGGCTGCAAAGCCCATACGGAAGACCGCGCTGTCGAGACGACGCTCGAGCAAAATCAGGAGAGTTTCGCCGACGACCCCCTTCTGCTGGGAGGCGCGGTCGAAGGTGCGGCGGAACTGCCGTTCGAGCAGGCCATAGATGCGCTTGACCTTCTGCTTCTCGCGCATCTGCAGTCCGTAGCCCTGGGTTTTCGGCTTGGCGTTTCGGCCATGCTGACCGGGCGGGTAGTTGCGCTTTTCAATCGCCGCTTTGCCGGACGTATCACGCCGGCCTTTGAGGAAGAGATTGATCCCTTCGCGTCGGGACAGTTTCCCGGTGGGTCCAATATATCGAGCCACTTGTTTCTCCGCTTCGCTTTCTTATGAGCTCTTGAAAATTAGACGCGGCGCCGCTTGGGCGGCCGACAGCCGTTGTGGGGGATGGGCGTGATGTCGCGAATCGACTTCACTTCGACGCCCACCGCGGTAAAGGCGCGGATGGCCGACTCGCGTCCGCTGCCCGGGCCCTGGATGCGAACGTCGACGGACTTGAGCCCGTGATCCTTGGCGTTCGTGGCCGCGGTGGTGGCCGCCTGCTGGGCCGCAAAGGGCGTGCCCTTGCGCGAGCCCTTGAAGCCCATGCTTCCCGAGCTTGACCAGGCGATCACGTTGCCCGCGGCGTCGGTGATGGTGATCTTGGTGTTGTTGAAGGACGCCTGGATGCTCACCGTGCCGTGCGGCACATGCTTGCGCTCCTTGCGGGTCTTCTTGCCGGGTTCGGCTTTGGGGGTCGTGGTTGGGGCTGCCATGCTGTTTTAGTCCTGGTGAGTTTGGTGCGGCGTCACTTCTTGACCGTGCGCGCGCCCTTGCGGGGCCCCTTGCGGGTACGCGCGTTGGTCTTGGTCCGCTGTCCGCGGACCGGGAGATTCCGGCGGTGCCGCGAGCCGCGATGCGAGCCGATCTCGATCAGCCGCTTGATGTCGAGCGACACCTGCTTGCGCAGATCGCCCTCCACCGCGCCCTGGGCCTCGATGGCCTTGGCGATCCGGCTCACCTCTTCCTCGGAGAGATCCTTGACCCGAACGTTCGGATCAATCTTCACCTCGGCGAGGATCTTGGAGGACCGGTGAGGACCGATGCCGTAAATGTATTGGAGACCTGTCTCGACCCGTTTGGTTCGAGGGAGGTCGACGCCTGCGATGCGAGCCATTCTCTACCCCTGCCGCTGCTTATGCTTGGTGTTCGCGCAGATCACGCGGACGACGCCCTGCCGCCTGATGACGCGGCACTTGACGCAAATTTTCTTGACCGACGATCGGACCTTCACTTCTTGAGACTCCGTTTCATATATCTCTCGCCTTGACCTTCAGTTCGAGGAGCATCTGACGATGCGCCCGCGCGAAAGATCAAACGGTGAAAACTCCACAACGACCACATCACCCGGCCTGACCCGCAATGCGTCTGAAGCAGCGCAATGCGCGGTCGCCTGGCGGACTTTCCCATGCTCACCAAGGGTTTCGACCCTGAACAGGGAGGACGGCAAAACTTCCATGACCCGTGCTGTCATTTCAATTCGCTCGCCTTTCGCCTTTGCCATGCTCGGGGTTCCTATGCATGACGCAAGCTTTGTGCGAAGGGATAAGGCTCGGACAACACCCACGGGCCGTGTTCCGTCACCGCAATTGTAAGCTCGTAGTGCGCAGAAAGCGACCCGTCCGCGGTGACGACCGTCCACTTGTCGGAAAGCGGCCGCGTGGGGGCGGCTCCGGCGTTCACCATGGGCTCGATGGCGAGGCACATCCCGGGCTCAAGTCGCTCGCGCTTTCCCGGCGGACCATAGTTAGGAACCTGCGGATCCTCGTGAAGCTTGCGGCCGATCCCGTGCCCGGACAGTTCGCGGACCACGGTATAGCCATGATGAACCACATGGCTCTCGACGGCATGGCCCAGATCACCCAGCCGCTTTCCGGGATAGGCAGTGCCGATGGCCCGATGGAGGGACTCGCGCGTCACTTTCATCAGCCGCTCGGCTTCCGGGGACACCTTCCCCACCGCCACGGTGCGAGCGGCGTCGCCGTAGTAGCCATCGACGATGGCTCCGAAGTCCAATCCGATGATGTCGCCTTCTTTGAGAATCCGCTTCCCCGGAATGCCGTGAACAACTTCGTCGTTCACGGAGGCGCACAAGGTGGCGGGAAAGCCGTGATAACCCAGGAACGCCGACTTCGCCCCACGCTTCTTGAGGTTTTCGGCGGCGATCAGATCAAGATCCTTGGTGGTGACGCCCGGCTTGGTGTTTTCAGCCAGGATCTCCAAAGTCTCGACCACGATGCTGCACGCTCGGTGCATCGTTTCCATCTCGGCGAAGGTGCGAAGGGTGATCACGAAGCCTTCTCTCCTTGCAGAAATGGGAGGATCTCCGCGAAAACATCGCTCACATCGCGATAGCCATCAACCCGGTGAACCGCCACCCGCTTCACGTAGTGCTCGATCACGGGAATGGTCTGGGCTTCGTAGGCTTCAAGACGTTTCGCCACCACGTTCTCACGGTCGTCGGCGCGCTGAATCAGAGCGGATCCGCACGTGTCGCAGACCCCTTCCTTCTTCGAAGGCGAACTTTCGAGGTGGTAGGTGGCCTGGCAACTTGGGCACCAGCGACGACCGGAAAGCCTGCGGAGGAGAACTTCGCGGGGCACATCGAAGTTCATGACCACAAGTTCCATGCCCCGGTCGCGCACCAGCTGGTCGAGTGCTTCGGCCTGCCTGACGGTGCGCGGAAAACCGTCAAGCAGCAGGCCGTTGGTGCAGTCGGGGTGGGTGACGCGCTCATCGATCAGGGCCACCAGGAGGGAGTCGGGAACGAGGTTCCCGTGGTCCATCAGCGGCGCCGCCTGTTCGCCGAGAGGCGTCTTTCGGGCAATGGCGTCCCTCAACATTTCTCCGGTGGAAATGCGCGCGACTCCCGTCTTGCGGGCGATAATCGCCGACTGAGTCCCCTTCCCGGCGCCCGGAGGACCCAGGAGGAGGAAGCAGAGGGGACGCTTCGGCGAGACATCAGCGACGCCCACGAATCCTCCGGCCTCGGCCGGTAAAGCCATCGTAATGACGCATGACGAGTTGCGCTTCGATCTGCGCCACCGTATCCATGGCCACGCCGACCACGATGAGGAGCGAGGTTCCCCCGAACAGGAAGTTGAGGCCCAGCCCCTCGGTCACCCACGACAGGTTGTTGTTGGTGAAGAAGGCATCGAGCCAGGGGCCGATCAACGGCAACGGAGCGACCTTGAAGCCGGTGATCAGGAACTCCGGCAGGAGGGCGATGATGGCCAGGTAAATGGCGCCGCCGAAGGTGATGCGCCCGAGCACCTTGTCGAGATACTCGGCGGTGCGCTTGCCCGGACGGATCCCGGGGATGAAACCCCCGGCTTTGCGCATGTTTTCCGCCACATCTTCCGGATTGAAGACGATCGCGGTGTAGAAGTAGCAGAAGAAGATGATGAAGGTGACGTAGAGCAGGTTGTAAAGCGGCATGCCCCACCGGAGCTGCTCGGCAATCGACTGCATCCACAAATTGTTGGGCGCGAACATCTGGATGAGGGTCTGCGGGAATGCGATGATCGACGACGCGAAGATCACCGGAATGACGCCCGAGGTGTTGACCCGCAGGGGCAGATGGGTGGAAGCGCCGCCCATCATTTTGTTTCCGACCACCCGCTTCGCGTACTGGACGGTGAGCCGTCTCTGGCCGCGTTCGACGAAGACGATGAAGCCCACCACCGCAACCATCAGGGCCAGCAGGAAGATCGCGGTGATGATCGAAAGCTCTTCACGCTGAATCTTCGAAACCGTGTCGATGACCGCGGTGGGAAGGCCCACTACGATGCCGGCGAAAATAATGAGGCTCATCCCGTTGCCGATCCCACGTTCCGTGATCTGCTCGCCGAGCCACATGATGAAAGCGGTGCCCGTGGTCATGGTCAGGGTGGCAAAGAGTCGGAAACCCCAGCCTGGAGACTCGACGATGCGGAAATTCTCGGTGAGGCTGGTGCGCTCGAGCCAGATGGTGATACCGAACGACTGAACGATGGCAAGGAGGACCGTCCCATAGCGGGTGTACTGAGTGATCTTTCGGCGTCCGAGCTCGCCCTCCTTGCTGATCCGCTCTAGGTAGGGCCACACCACGGTCAGGAGCTGAAGGATGATCGACGCCGAAATGTAGGGCATGATGCCCAGGGCGAAGATCGTGAAGTTCAGCAGGTTGCCGCCCGAAAACATGTCGACGAGTCCGAACATGTTGCTCTTGTTGGCCTCGAAGAACTCGACGAGTGCTTTCGAGTTGATTCCGGGCGTCGGGATGTGGGAGCCCAGCCGATAGATGCCGAGCATCGCGAGCGTGAAGAGCACGCGCTTCCGGAGATCCGGGACATCCCAAATGTTACGGAGGCTTTGGAGTATGTTCATCTGGCCTCGACCGTGCTTGTCGGTTGACTCATGTGACTCATGGTTCGGAATGTTTCAGCGGGCCGGACGGCCCTCAGGCCGCGGCCTTGACGCCAAGGAGCTCGATCGCGCCGCCGGCCTTCTCAATCGCCTCTTTCGCCGATGCGGAGAATCGATGCGCCTTCACGGTGAGATTCTTCGAAAGCTTTCCCTTGCCGAGGACTTTGACCGTCCCCGTCTCGTTCTTGCCGATGAAGCCCTTGGCGTAGAACTCGTCCGGTCCGACCGTGGTTCCTACGCTGAAGAGCTCAAGCTGTTGAAGGTTCAGCACCGCATACTCAACCCGGAAGATGTTGTTGAATCCGCGACGCGGGAGGCGGCGGAAGAGCGGCATCTGGCCGCCCTCGAAGCCGGGCTTGCGCGCGAAACCGCTACGGCTCTTCTGGCCCTTTTCACCGCGGCCGGACGTCTTGCCGAGGCCGGATCCGGGTCCACGACCGACCCGCTTGCGGTTCTTGGTGGAGCCTTTGTTCGGCTTGAGGTTGCTGAGACCGGTGGTCGCCGAGCCCTGCGGAGGCGTGGTCCCTGAGCTCTGCCGCGAGGCCTGGCCCTGCGCTTGTCGAGGGGTCATGATCTTCTTCTAATTTCCTTGGAGAGTCTTTTGGGGAGAGTCTTCTGGGTGAGTCTTCTTGCTATTCCCGACTAGACAAAGCGGACGAGATGCGGGACCTTGAGGGCCATTCCGCGATTCTCGACGGTGTCCGCGCGCTCGACCACATGCCGCATCCGGCGGAGGCCGAGGCCCCGCACGCAGGCACGCTGGCCCACGGTGGAGCCGATGATGCTTCCATAGAGTTCGACCTTGAACGTTCCGGTGGCTTTGGGTTTAGTGGTTTTTTTCGCCGTCATGGGAGCTCCGGTGTAATCCGCTGTTTCTTCGAGGGGCTGGCTTTAGACAGCTTCTGGTGGGGCCGAAGTGGTAGACACCATCGTCGGTGCCGTGGAAGCCGTGGGCTTCATCGAACTTGCATCGAGGGTGGTCGTCACGGCCGGTGCAGTCTCCACCTTGCCCTTGGACTTGACCTTCGCCGGCATCATGAACTCGGAGACGTCGCGGCCACGCAGGCGCGCCACCATCTGCGGATCCTTGAGCTGCTGGAGAGCGTCGATCGTCGCCTTCACCACGTTGTGCGCAGTGGAGCTACCGAGGCTCTTGGTGAGAACGTTATGGATGCCGACCGCGGAGATCACGGCGCGGACGGCACCGCCCGCAATGACCCCAGTACCGGCGGAGGCCGGCTTCAGAAGTACCGAACCCGACCCGAAACGCCCGGTCACGGTATGCGGAATAGTGAGCCCTTCCTTCGTGATGTGCACACGAATGACGTTTTTCTTCGCCGCTTCGATGCCCTTCTTGATGGCGGAGGGCACTTCGCGCGCTTTCCCGCTGCCGTAGCCGACATGGCCGGCTCCATCACCCACGACCACGAGGGCCGCGAACGACATATTTTTGCCGCCCTTGACGACCTTGGTGACGCGGTTGATTCCGACGACCTGATCCTTCAGGTCGAGGCTTTGAATATCGATCTTTTCGATGCCTTTACGCATGGCTAAAACTGGAGGCCTCCCTCACGAGCGGCGTCGGCCAGCGCCTTGATACGGCCGTGGTACAGGAATCCGCCGCGGTCAAACACCACGCGCTCCACCGACTTCTCCTTGGCCCGATCGGCAATCAGCTTGCCCACCGCCTTGGCCGCGTTCACCGTGGCGCCGCGCTTCATGTCTTTCCTCAGGACTTCGTCGAGCGACGACGCGGTGCAAAGCGTGGTGCCGGTTTCGTCGTTGATGACCTGCGCGTAGATATGGGACTCCGACCGGAAAATGGCCAGCCTGGGCCGATCAGCCGTCCCGCTCATGCGCTTGCGGATCCTGCGGTGGATCCGGGTCCTGATGTCCTCTTTGGTTCGCTTCATTGACTATTCCCAAAAACCTGTATGGCGACTATTCCCAAAAACCTGTTCGGCCGGAGCCGTTTACTTGGAGCCCGTCGCTCCGGCCTTGCCGGCCTTCTTCTTGAGGACTTCACCGACATACCGAATCCCCTTTTGCTTGTAGGGATCGGGTGGCCGAAGATCGTGAATTTCCGCCGCCACCTGGCCGACCTTCTGCCGATCTATGCCGGTGACCACAAGGTGCGTCTGCTTGTCCACGGTGACTGTGACGCCGTCCTGAATGATGTACTCCACCGGATGCGAGTAGCCAAGCGAGAACACAATCTTGTTCTTGCCCTCGGACTGGGCGCGGTAACCGACGCCCACGATGTCCATTTCCTTGGTGAATCCTTCGGTGACGCCTTTGATGGCGTTGGATCCAAGCGCCCGCGCGAGGCCATGGAAAGCCCGGTGCTGGCGGGTGTCGTCCTTGCGGGCGTAGCTGAGCTCGGTTCCCTTCATCTCGGCGGAGATGCCGGGAGGAAGCGGAGCCTGCAGCGAACCCTTGGGGCCTTTGACAGTTACTGCGCCCTCGGCGACGCTGATGGTAACGCCCTTGGGTACGGCGATGGGTTTACGGCCTATGCGGGACATTTGGATGGTTACCAGACGTTGCAGAGGATCTCGCCGCCCACGCCGGCCTGAGTGGCGGCGCGACCGGTCATGAGACCCTTCGGAGTCGAAAGGATATTGATGCCCAGACCGCCGTAGACCCGGGGAATCCCGTCCTTGCGGCAGTAGATCCGACATCCGGGCTTGGACACCCTCTGGAGGTCGGTGATGACCTTCTCGAGGTTCGGTCCGTACCGGAGGTAGATCCGGATCACCGGGGGCTTTTTGGCCACCGGCTTGGGATCAGAAGGCTTGAAGTTGGCGATGTAGCCCTCGTCTTTGAGGATCTTGGCGATCTCCGTCTTCAGACGAGAGGCGGGCACATCCACCTTGGGCGCGCGAGCGCGCACGCCGTTGCGGATGCGTGTCAGCATATCCCCGATGGGGTCGGTCATATTCATGAGCTTTGCTTACCTTAAGAGGCCTTTATGACGACGTCCTACCAGCTTGCCTTGACGACACCGGGGATTTCCCCGGCCAGGGCGAGCTGACGGAAGCAGATACGGCACATTTCGAACTTCCTGAGATACCCGCGCGGACGCCCGCAGCGGCGACAGCGCGTGTAGGCCCGAACCGCGAACTTCGGTTTCTTGAGCGCTTTTGCAATGAGAGAAGTCTTGGCCACGAGGGGTTTCTCCTAAAGTCCTAGCGGAGCGCCGGGTTGGTCACGTCGACCCGGCGGCCTTGCTGTGAGTAGATCCCGGCTTCCGCCGGGATACGCAGGATGTCCATGTTCTTTTCCATCCTGCCTAGTTGCGGAAGGGCATGCCAAGGGCCTTGAGCAGTGCCCTGCCCTCGCCATCGGTTTTCGCCGTCGTAACGAAGGTGACGTTCATGCCGCGGAGCTTCTCGACCTTTGCGTAGTCGATCTCCGGGAAGATGATCTGATCTTTGAGACCGAGGGTGTAGTTCCCGCGGCCGTCAAACGCGTTGTTCGAGACGCCACGGAAGTCACGGACGCGGGGCAGTGCGATGTTGAATAGACGGTCGACGAACTCGAACATCCGTTCGCCACGCAGGGTGACGGTGCAGGCGATGGGCATGCCTTCGCGCACCTTGAAGGCGGCGATCGCCTTCTTGGCCCTGCGTATGGCCGGCTTCTGACCGACGATGCGCCCGAGTTCCTCGGCGGCGGCGTCGAGGATCTTGATGTTCTGGGTGGCTTCGCCGACGCCCATGTTCAGCACCACGCTGCGAAGACGGGGCACCGCCATGACGTTCTTGTAGCCGCCATCCTTCATGAGATGAGGCACCAGCGTCTTGGTGAACGTTTCCTTCAGTCGCGCGCTCATTTGTCGAGTACCTCACCGGTCTTGATGGCCACCCGGACCCGCGTGCCATCGACGACCTTCGAACCGATGCGCGAGCGCTTGTTGTTCTCCGAGGAGACCACCATCACGTTGGAGGCGTGCACTGACCCCTCGCGCTCGGCGATGCCGCCCTTGATGTTGCGCTGAGGATTGGGCCGGGTGTGGCGCTTCATCATGCTCACGCCCTGGACAACGACCCGTCCGGTGGCGCGATTGACTTCGAGAATCTTGCCGCGCTTGCTCCGGTCTTTGCCGGTGAGCACCTCGACAAGGTCGCCCTTGCGAAGGCGGATCTTCTCCACCTTCTTAGGACCGTTCTTACGAGAAAACCTGAATGCCATAGTGTTTGATTAAGCCTGAGCCCTTGGACGGGCTAGATGACCTCGGGGGCGAGGGAGACGATCTTCATGAACTTGCGGTCGCGCAGTTCGCGGGCCACCGGGCCGAAAACGCGCGTTCCCACGGGCTCATTGTCTTCCTTGATGAGGACCGCGGCGTTGCGGTCGAAGCGGATGTAGGAGCCGTCCTTGCGCCGCTGTTCCTTCTTGACGCGGACGATCACGGCCTTGACGACCTTGCCCTTCTTGACGTTTTCGGGGGCTTCGGGGGTGGACTCCTTCACGTTCGCCGTGATGATGTCGCCCAGACCCGCGTAGCGTCCGGTGGAGTTGCCGACCGGCAGGATGCACGAAATCTTTCGTGCCCCCGAGTTGTCGGCGACGTCCAGAACGGTTCGCATTTGAATCATGGTTTATTTCTCTCTTACAATCGTAGCTTCAGTCGGGGACCGTGGTGCCGGCCCTCAGGCCGTGGCCTTGGCTTTGCCGATGACTTCCACCAGGCGCCATCGCTTCAGCTTCGAAAGCGGCCTGGTCTCGACGATCTTCACGGTGTCGCCCTCGCGGGAGATGTTCTTCTCGTCGTGGGCGTGGAAGGTGGAAGTGCGACGGATGATCTTCTTGTAGAAGGGGTGGCGGACGGACCGCTGCACCGCGATGGTTCGGGTCTTCTCCATTTTGTCGGAGATGACCACACCCACCTTGGTGTTCTGGCGGCGCGGTTTTTCGGCCGGGGCCGTCTGCTCAACTGTTTCGGTCATGACGATTGGTTCCTTCAGGCTTGCTTCTTTTACGCTTTTTGGGCGCGCCGCTTCTCATTGGCCACGGTCAGGGTCCGCGCGAGATCACGCTTGGCGGTGCGCGCCGATGCGGAACTCTCGAGCTGCCCCATCGAGTGCTGGAAGCGGAGTTTGAAGATCTTCTCTCGCTGCTCGCGCTCGAGAGTGCTCAGGCCGTCGATGGCCAGTTCTCTAAGTTTTTCGATTTTCACTGGGTCCTCTACCTCGTCACTTCCATCTCGAAGCGGCGGACGAATTTCGTCATGACGTTCAGCTTGTGCGCGGCGAGACGGAACGCCTCTTTCGCCATCGCTTCGGTGACGCCTTCGATCTCGTAAAGGACGCGGCCGGGCTTGACCACCGCCACCCAATGGTCCGGGGCACCCTTGCCCTTGCCCATTCGAGTTTCCTGAGGCTTCTTGGTAACCGGCTTATCCGGGAAGATACGAATCCACATACGACCCTCGCGTTTGACGTGACGCGAGATGGCGATGCGCGCGGCTTCGATCTGGCGGTCGGTAACCCAGGCCACTTCGGTGGCCTTGAGGCCGTAGTCCCCAAACGAAACCGAACTTCCCGACCAGGCTTTGCCGGCCCGCTTGCCGCGCTGCTGCTTGCGGTACTTGACCTTCTTGGGCATCAACATCGTCTTAGACTCCTGCTCCGAGCGTCGAGCCGGCCTGGGCCATGTTGCGGCTGCGCGCCGAAACCGGCTCGGATTCGCCGTTGTAGATCCAGCACTTCACGCCGATGCGGCCGTACGTGGTCTTTGCTTCCGAGAAGCCGTAGTCGATGTCGGCCCGGATGGTGTGCAGCGGGAGCTGGCCGTGCAGATACCACTCGGAGCGCGCGATCTCGGCTCCGTTCAGACGGCCGGAAACTCGGATCTTGATTCCTTTCGCGCCAAAGCGGAGGGCGGATTCGACCGCTTTCCTCATGGCGCGGCGGAAGGCGATGCGCTTCTCGAGTTGACCGGAGACCGATTCGGACACGAGCTGTGCGTCCAGTTCGGGTTTGAGGATCTCCTGGATGTTGATGAAGACCTCTTTGCCGGTCTTCTTCTGAAGCTCCTGCTTGAGCTTCTCAACTTCCTGACCCTTCTTGCCGATGATGATGCCCGGCCGCGAGGTGAAGATGCCGACCTTCAGCTTGTTGGTCGCGCGCTCAACTTCGATCTTGGCGACGCCGGCGTGCTGGAAGCGAGCCTTCAGCTCCTTCTTGAGCTTCAGATCCTCGTGAAGCAGCTTGGCGTAGTCCGCGGCTGCGAACCAGCGGCTGCGCCAGGGCTTGTTGTATCCGAGCCGCAGGCCGATAGGGTGTACTTTTTGACCCATGGTGAGCGTTATTCCTTTTCCGCCAGATGCACAACGATGTGGGTGGTGCGCTTGATGGTCTGATAGGCGCGGCCCATCGGCGCCGGACGCACCCGCTTGAAGGATGGACCCTGGTTCGCGTAAGCCTGCGAGACCACGAGATCGTCCTCGTCCAGCCGGCGCTGCTGAACGCGCTCGGCTTCCTGGGTGGCGTTCGCGATCGCGGAGCGAAGAACCTTCTCTACGCTCTTTGCGACCTTCTTCTCCGAAAACTGCAGCGTCGCGATGGCATCGTTCACGGACTTGCCGCGGATGGTGGCGAGCACCAGACCCGTCTTCTGGGCCGAGGTGCGGATGTATTTGGCTTCCGCCTTCACTTCGAGCATGGTGGATTAGGCCTTTGCCGCCGCGGCCGTCTTCGCCACCTTCTCGACCTTCGAGGAGTGGCTCTTGAACGTGCGGGTGGGAGAGAACTCGCCGAGCTTGTGCCCGACCATGTTTTCCGAGATGTACACCGGGACGAATTTCTTCCCGTTGTAGACCGCGATGGTCTGGCCGACCATCTCGGGGAAGATGGTGGAGCGTCGCGACCAGGTCTTGATGACCTTTTTGTCGTTCGTGCGGGTCTGCTCTTCGACCTTCTTGAGCAGGTGGCCGTCGATGAACGGGCCTTTGGAGGTTGATCTAGCCATTGAAGTCCTACTTCCGCCTCTTCACGATCATGGATTGCGTGCGCTTGTTGCGACGTGTCTTGTAACCCTTGGTCGGCTTGCCCCACGGCGTCACGGGGTGACGACCGCCGGAGGTCCGGCCCTCGCCTCCACCGTGCGGGTGGTCGACCGGGTTCATGGAAACGCCTCGGTTGTGCGGCTTCTTGCCCAGCCACCGCTTGCGGCCGGCTTTGCCGTGCTTGATGTTCTTGTGCTCGGCGTTGCCAACCTGCCCGATCGTCGCCTTGCAACGGACGTGAACCTTGCGGATCTCGCCCGACGGCAGCTTGACCTGCGAGTAGTCACCCTCTTTGGCGACGAGCTGAGCGCCCACGCCAGCGCTGCGAACCATCTGCGCGCCCTTGCCGGGGCGAAGCTCGATGTTGTGGATCATCGTGCCCGCGGGAATCTGGCTGATCGGCATCGAATTGCCCGGCAGGATGTCGGCACCGGGACCGGAGATCACCGTCTTGCCAACGGTGAGGCCCTCGGGGCAGAGAATGTAACGCTTCTCTCCATCGGTGTAGTGCAGCAGGGCGAGACGAGCCGAACGGTTCGGATCGTACTCGATGGCCGCCACCTTCGCGGTGATGCCGTCCTTGTTGCGCTTGAAGTCGATGACGCGGTAGCGGCGCTTGTGGCCGCCCCCTCTGAACCGGATAGTCAGGCGTCCGCGCGAGTCGCGACCGCCCGACTTCTTGAGGGGCTCGGTGAGCGCCTTCTCGGGCCGGGTCTTGGTGATCTCCTCGAACGAAGGAGTCGCCATGACGCGACGGCTGGGAGTGGTGGGAGCGTAGGTCTTGAGAGCCATGGCGTGTTTAGTTGATTGCAGTCTTAGATAGCTTCATGGAACTCGATCATCTTCTCGCCCTCTTTAAGGAGGACGTAGGCCTTCTTCCAGTCTGGACGGTGGCCCTGGTATCGGCCCTGGCGGCGCAGCTTGCCGGGGAGGTTCGCCGTGCGGACCTGCTCGACCTTCACGCTGAAGAGCTTCTCGACCGCCTTCTTGATGTCGGGTTTGGTGGCGTCGCGGTGGACCTCGAAGACCAGGGTTCGAAATCCCTCTTTCTGGAGGGTGGTCTTCTCCGTCACGAGCGGACGACGGATGACTTCAAAGATACTGTTCATCGTGCGAGTCTCTCTTCCAGACGCAAGAGGGCGGCGGTGGAGACCGCGAGCGTCTTGCAGTTGAGGATGTCGTACACCGTCAGATGCGAAGGCTCCATCACTCGGAAGCCGGGGATGTTTCGGCTCGAGAGGATCAAAGCGTCGGACGGCTCGCTCTCGACGTAGAGCGTCTTGCCATCGAAGTTCATCGCGTCCACCGCGGCCTTGAGCGCCTTGGTCTTCGGGGCATCAACCTTCAATGACTCGACGACCCGGAGCGCGCCCACGCGGTTTTTGGTGGACAGGGCCTGGCGAAGGGCGGCAGTGAGAGCCTTCTTCGGCATTGAGTAGGAGTAGTCGCGGGGCGTCGGTCCGAAGACCGTACCGCCATGACGCCACAGGGGGGTTCGCTTTTCGCCGACCCGAGCCTGGCCGGTGCCCTTCTGCTTCCAGGGCTTTTTGCCGGAGCCCGACACATCACCGCGGTTCTTGGTCTTGTGCGTGCCTGAACGCGCACCGGCGCGATAGAGCTTGACCGCCTCGTACAGCAGGTGATCGTTGGGGCGCAGTTCGAATACGGTGGGAGCGAGCTTCACTTCGCCGGCCGCTTTGCCGTTGGTCCCGAGAACGATGGAGGCCCCGTCCGCCGACTTCATGGGAACCGGATCGCTTTGCTCTGACTTGCCTTTGGGGGCCTTCGCGGCTTTGGCGGCCTTCGCCGCAGGTTTAGCGGCGGCGGCTTTGAGCGCTGCGGCCGTGGCGGGTTTCTCCGCCTTGGCCTTGCTCGCGGCCTTGGGGGTTGTCTTCTTGGTTTCAGCCATCGGAGACCCTTACTTCGCGGCCCGGCGCGTGCCGGCCCTGTTGACGATGACGTAGGAGGATATCGAGCCGGGAACCGCCCCTTTGACGACCAGGAGGTTGTTCTCGGCGTCGATCTCGACCACTTGAATATTTTTGGTGGTCACGATCTCCGAGCCCATGTGACCCGCGGCCCGCAGCCCCTTGATGACGCGCGAGGGGAACGCCGAGGCTCCGATACCACCGGGAGCCCGGTGATGCATGGAGCCGTGGGTGCCGTCGCCCCCACGGAAGTGGTGACGCTTGACCACACCGGCGAAGCCCTTGCCCTTGCTGGTTCCGGTGATGCTCACTTTTTCGCCCGGAACAAAGAGCGAGACGTTCACCTTGTCGCCCGGGTTAATGGCCTCGGCCTCAGGGACACGGAACTCGCGGGTCAGACGAGTTGGCGGGATACCCGCCTTCTTGAAATGACCCTGCATGGGTTTAGTGGTGTGCTTCACACGCTTTTCTTCGACGAATCCAACCTGGACCGCCGAGTAGCCGTGCTTCGCGGTGGTTTTCCGCTCGACCACGACGCAGGGTCCGGCGGTCAGGACGGTTGCAGGAATAGCTCTGCCGTCTTTCCCGTAGACCTGGGTCATGCCGACCTTTTTTGCGATGATTCCCTGAACTGGCATTGGTGTTTCCTACGCGCTACGCGCGAGCGTGCTCCTTGCCGAAGGCTTTGATCTCGACGTCGACGCCCGCCGGGAGGTCCAGCTTCATCAAGGCGTCGACGGTCTGGGGAGTCGGCTCGCAGATGTCAATGATTCGCTTGTGGGTGCGGATCTCGAACTGTTCACGGCTCTTCTTGTCAACGTGAGGCGAGCGCAGGACGGTCCAGCGGTTCTTGATGGTCGGGAGCGGGATAGGACCGGCCACGCGGGCGCCGGTGCGTTTCGCCGTCTCGACGATCTCGGACGTGGACTGATCCAGGACGCGGTAATCGAACGCCCGCAATCGGATCCGGATCTTCTCGTTGAGCATCATGGCTTTCGTGGACTCGCTTCTTTAATCGACAGTTGAGCAGCTACGGACTACTCGATGATGTCCGACACCGTGCCGGAGCCCACCGTGCGGCCGCCCTCGCGGATCGCGAACCGAAGGCCCTTTTCCATGGCGATCGGGTTGTTGAGGGTCACTTCGACCTGAGTGTTGTCCCCCGGCATGACCATCTCGACGCCGGTCGGCAGGGTGGCGACACCGGTGACGTCGGTGGTGCGGAAGTAGAACTGCGGACGGTAGCCAGTGAAGAAGGGGGTATGACGGCCGCCCTCTTCCTTGGTCAGGATGTAGACCTCGCCCTTGAACTTGATGAAGGGCTTGATCGAACCAGGCTTCGCGAGGACCATGCCGCGCTCGATGTCCTTGCGCTCCGTACCGCGGAGGAGCACGCCGACGTTGTCGCCTGCGGTCCCTTCGTCGAGGAGCTTCTTGAACATTTCGATGCCGGTGACGACCTTCTTCTCGGTGGGACGGAGGCCGACGAGGTCGACTTCCTCGCCCACCTTCACCTTGCCGCGCTCCACACGACCGGTGGCGACGGTGCCGCGGCCGGAGATCGTGAAGATGTCTTCGATCGGCATCAGGAACGGCTTGTCGATCTCACGAGTCGGAAGCGGGATATAACGGTCGACTTCGGCCATCAGCTTGAGGATGGGCTCAGCGCCCGCGTCCTTGCCGTCGCCGTCAAGGGCCTTCACCGCCGAACCACGAATCACCGGGATTTCGTCGCCCGGGAAGCCGTAGTGCTTGAGCAGTTCGCGGACTTCCAGCTCGACCAGGTCGAGGAGCTCGGCGTCGTCGACGAGGTCGCACTTGTTGAGGAAGACCACGATCCACGGCACGCCGACCTGACGCGCGAGCAGGATGTGCTCCTTGGTCTGGGGCATGGGGCCGTCGGCCGCCGAGACCACAAGGATGGCGCCGTCCATCTGTGCGGCGCCGGTGATCATGTTCTTGATGTAGTCGGCGTGACCGGGGCAGTCGACGTGAGCGTAGTGACGATTGGTCGTCTCATACTCGACGTGCGACGCGTTGATGGTAACGCCTCGCTCCCGCTCCTCGGGAGCGTTGTCGATCTGGTCGTACCCCTTGAAGGTGTTCTTTGGGTTCTGGGTGGCCAGAACCTTGGTGATCGCTGCCGTCAACGAGGTCTTGCCGTGATCGACGTGACCGATCGTCCCGATGTTGACGTGCGGCTTGCTGCGATCAAATTTTTCCTTAGCCATGGGTCTTGCTCCTGAGGATCTACTTGAGGTTGCTTACTGAAAAGTGAAAGGGGATATCTGCGGACTATGTGGTGCGCTGCGCCTTGCCGGACGACTTGGCGACAACTTCTTCCGCGACGTTCTTGGGCGCTTCTTCGTACTTCTCGAAGTGCATGCTGTACGTTGCGCGACCCTGCGTGCGCGACCGCAGGTCTGTGGAATAACCGAACATGTTCGAAAGAGGGACCATCGCGTT
>Ga0163144_10005381_pt1 | contig 28396 bp, 19 predicted proteins | sample OliLak19BULKMAT1_FD_123175 | JGI IMG/M metagenome (GOLD analysis project Ga0163144, IMG submission 123175) | Freshwater microbial mat bacterial communities from Lake Vanda, McMurdo Dry Valleys, Antarctica - Oligotrophic Lake LV.19.BULKMAT1 | ecosystem: Environmental > Aquatic > Freshwater >... | reverse complement strand
TACCTGCGGCGTAATTAACACCGCCATACGGACTAAAGTCGAGTGGTTGGTTATCGATTGCCCCCGCTCTCAAGGCCATTTTTCTAGGGTACCAAATGAGTCGTTCACCTGGGCCGCTAATTGCTAATGGATTGCCAGGGCCAGGTATATTATTTAATATGTTTGGAACTGTAGCTGGATCCCCAATAGCAATAAAGCTTCCGTTATTAACGGAGGCATCTAGATAAAAATCATTACCACCCTGGGGGATAACGGTATCATGTAAGAGTGGGTTCACGCCAAGCTCAAGTACTGAGCCATTAAGAACAGTGCCGTTTTGTGCTGTCGCAATACCCGTTCCGCCCGTCGATCCAGTTGGGCCGGTAGCCCTTGAACCTGCTGGGCCTTGCGAACCAGTTGCATTCTGCAATAGCTGCCCAATATTGACCGTTGAAGAAGAAATAACATTACCACCCGTACCAACCGTACTAATATTAAGATCAGAGCCTATCAAGCTCGCCTGTAATTTGCCGCCTGCTAGTAGTGAAAGGTCTACAGTGTTTCCGTTAGAAAGTGAGAGCTGACTACCAGAAAGCTCTAGACGAGATTTGTCGCCGGTAGTAACCTGTTGAGATGTTTCATTACGAATACCACTGTAGCGCAACCACAGCAAAATAATTAGTATTACCAGACCAACAATAGCGGCAAGCATAATATACGTTAGGGTTTTTAAACGTGATAAATTAGATTCTACTATAAACTCTGCACCAGGGTCTTGTTCCATTTCTCTATACCTCTTATGCCTACTAGTATAACAATACTCTTATGGTAAAACAATCAAATAATCTTAATATGACTATTGCTGTACTTGATAGTCAAAACTAACATTTTCAGCCTGGGCTTCGTCTATATAGACAGTAAAGCCGCTTGTTGTTGTCTGTACATGATACAACACACTCTTATTCACAGGGCTAACAACTACATAAGGTGCTGTAGTATACGCCGGACTAAAAGTATGACCAGCCTGCAAGCTACCTGCAGGCACTACAACAGTACCTCGCGTATCAGCATTGCCTTTAATAGTACCCTTAATAAGCACATTACCATTAATAACTACATCACCCCCAAAAGTAATAGCCTTACTGTCTGCCAATGCCTGCAATACATCTACACTCGCTACTGTTGTACTAGAGGTGGTCTTAAGTGTATCGATCTGTTTCTGCTGAGCCTGAATAGCATTTACAATATAGGGGAGTATGCCATCTTTATTAAGACTCAAAAAACCCGTCTGACTGTCAGTCGTAACTAGTTCGGGTAATATTTTCTGTACTTCTTGGGCAATAAAACCATCTTGTTGTGCGCCAGTTTGGTCTGCTCTCCAGTTAAAGGTCACCCCTCTTAACTGAGAAATCACATCAAGGCCATTTTCAACAGAAACTATATTTTGCTTGAGCCGTTCATCACTACTACAGCTCCAACCCGTGCCAGCAACAACTGTACATTGATTAGCCGCAGTACCAGTAAATTGTGCCACATTATTTGTAGCGGTTGAGCCAGCCACCAGCGCAAAGCCTGTTGTTAGTGAGTTTGCAGCTATCTGCACAGCATTAGTTGTGGTACGTGCAGAAACGACATCTACATTAGCAGATGGGGTACTTGTACCAATTCCAAATGCACCATCTTTTGATACAACGCCTAGTATTGTTCCAGTACTATTCTTCCACTGTGTTAAGTCGCCTGTTTGCCCAGCCACGCCTTTTACAACAAGCCCTACATCTGAAGCCAACTCTGTATTTATATGTACTGTTGCAAGTGGATTTGGTGATATAGTATTGACTGCAAGCTTGTTACCTCCGACAGGTGAAGTTAATAAGCAACCCAATAAAGAGCTAGGTGTTAGATTAGAGCCACATGCGCCAACCGTCACATTTCCCTCAAAATAATTCTTACTCGTTCTTCCTTCAGAAACAATATTTGCACTCCCATTAGTACCACTTTTTTGATTCTGAATACTTATACCTACCTGATATCCAATCGTGCCGGGTTCATAAATACTAGGAAACCCAAGAAAGCTCAATGATGCATCTTGAGGGTCAATAATAGTATTACCAGAATAAAACTGCATAACTCCATTTGGTGATGAGCCATTACCTGTTACAGGTATAGTAAGACTACCAAAGCCATATGTAATATCTCCTGTACCAAAATTAGAAACTGTATTCAATTGAGCGGTTTGCAAAAAAACCGTTCCACTTCCTGCATGAGTTACAGAAGCCATAGCCCCACCATTCAAATAAAAATCTTTTGTGTTAGTTGAGGCGGTTTGTAACGCCGAGTATCCACCAGCGTATATGTTTTTATTGCCTCCTGCCACAAAAACAAAGGGAGGAAAAGTAGTTTTATCTAAAATAACAGGGTCATACTGTGGGTCAGCCAAAAGTTCGTTAGCTGTTCCTACAAAAATACTACCAGCATTTGGATTATTAGTTGATATTTGCTGAACCGAAAGAATACGCTGAATATCGTCATTATTAAAAAGCGGGCCTGTATCTAAGATAGATGTATTGGGTGTTGACTGCGCACCAACTAGTAGATAGCCTTCAATCTTACTATTCCCATCTACTTCAAGGCTAAGCCCCGGGATTGATGGTGTACTACTATTAATACCTACAAAATTCGAGAGGGTATCAACAGCAAGTATTGGTGCTGAGCTCGCATTTTGCACCTGAAATGCTCCAGACGAATTAACTGTATTACGAAATATTTGGTTACCGCCAAAAAATGCTTGATTATCTTTATTAACATACGCAATAAATGGATCAAGCTGCCCCACCCCTATTACCCCAGTAATATTACCCGCTTGCAAATTCGTAATACCAGCTCCACCACCCTGCAAGTTAGTTGCCGTCAAAGTGCCGCCGATATTAGCATTACCCCCAACATTAAGATTACCAACAATGTTACCATCACCATTTACAGTTAGCTGACCACTACTCGGTGAACCTGCAGTAAAACCATTGAGATTAACTCGCGTATCATCGTACTGAGAGGCCTTACCAGTTTTATTAGATTGAGTCTGGCGCAAGGTAAGGTACACAACAAAACCAAGAGAAGCCAAAAGTAATAAAGCCAAAATAATCCACATTAGCTTATAAGCTGTACTTTTGCGGTGAGCAGTAACTACTGTAGAATTTTTTTCAAAAGCAGCGTTACCTAAAACATCTTCTTTGGCAACCTGAGCCGAAAAAGTTGTTTGGGCAGTATCACTGACCTGTGTTTGTGTTTGAGCTATTTGATTTGTTTGTGGATCCACCTTTGCCTCAACTGTTTACTCTAATACTTTTTTGGTAGCAGAGTTGTAATTGGTACTACAGTAATAGTATAACTCTTATGGTTAGCGAGAACAAGTAATATACTCCTAAACATTCGCAAAAATTATTATCAAATTATTGTGAGCCTTTAGTACTCCGCGATTTAGTGAAAAGTTTCTATCTCCATATGGAGTATTTAATCGCACATTTCCTTTTAATAGTAAGCTAATAAAGTTGGCGTGATCATGAAGTATATCAAAAGGCCCTGTCTCGTTACTTGCAGAGAGACTATAGGCTAAGCCTTCATAAAACACCTCAAATGGCGAAAAAATTTTTACTTGTATCAGTTCTTTTTTCATAAAAATATCCTTAAAATATTACGATCCCGCAATTATTTCTTCTATACCAGAGAGCATATCTTGTCGACTTACATACTGCCCCTCAGTACCTGTAAGAGCTTCAGTCACAAAGAGTGACTGTGTAAAATAATCAATTAATCGCTTGGCTTTTTGGTAGTCTGCTCGGTCTTTTAAACTTAGTTCACTCTCTCCAATGATGGCAATTATTCCTTTTAAACTATTATATTTTTCCATAATCTGTTGTACTTGTGAAACAAGTAAGTAGTGTCTCTCACCAACTATCTCGGGGGTTAAGAGCGAAGATGAAGTCGCTGTTAGATCAACCGCTGGCAATATTCCTCGCTCCATAATATCACGAGACAAAACAATGACTGAATCTAGTTGCTGATAAATCTCTACCACCGCTGGGTCACTAATATCATCGGCAGGAATATAAATAGACTGTACTGATGTAATAGATCCGTTGACATTGCTATCTAAACCTTCTTGAAACTTTGCAAGGTCAGTAAACATTGTTGGCTGATACCCGCCCTCTGAAGCAGTCTCTCCAAGCATGGTTGAAAGTTCATTACCTGCTTGTAAGTAACGATAGATATTATCAACAAAAAACAAAACATCTTTTTTCTTTTCATCTCTCCACCAACGCGCAGCGGCTGCGGCTGACAATCCTACCAAGCTTCGCATAGCCGCTGATTCATTCATTTGCCCTAAATACATCGTTGTGTTGCGTAGTAAATCTTGTTTTTGCAAAGTTTCATACAATTCATGTGCTTCACGAATACGTTCACCAATACCCACAAAAAATGATACACCAGAGTCACTCTTGCAAATATTATGCATAAGCTCTGTCACTAAAACTGTTTTACCTACTCCAGCCCCACCAATAATACCTATTTTTCTTCCTTGTACAAATGGTGCAAAAAAGTCTATCACCTTAATGCCAGTTTCAATAACTTTTTGTGGTTGCAAACTAAAATCCGTCTCATTGCGTTGATACATTCCGGTCGGTACAGTCTCAATACCCTCTAAAGAACCACCTGAATCTACTGTTTCCCCAAGGGCATTAAATACTCTCCCAAGACTTTTTGGACCAACTGGAACTGTTAAGTTTTCACCTTGTAAGTGTACAGTCTGACCAATCGCCACACTATAGCTTTCTGCCAAATTTAGCGCTTTTAGGGTGTGGATATTGGTATGAGCAAGTACAATAAATCGTATAGAAGTAACCTCAGAATGTTGCAAAACAGCCGAAATATCCGGTAACTTTGTTTCGAACTGAATTGTAACAATTAGCCCCTTAATAGCAATGATTTTTCCTTGCTGAACTTTCATAATACTCCCATCTTTTTTTGTAAGAAAATTCGTGAGTCTGCGTAATCTTGCTGACGCTTTCTTCTGCGGTATGTAGAAAATAATTCTTTCCTTAGCTCACTAGCATTATTACTCGCCCTATTCATAGCGTTAAAGCGACTGGCTAGCTGTGCTAAGCGTGACTCCAAGATTAATTCTGTTAGTGCAGTTGCTCGCATCATACTCTCTAAGTAATCAACCACTTTATCTAGTGACGGCTCAAAGATATAATCACTCGAGAATATGAGTGTCGTATCATTTCTATTGACTTCAGTATCAGACAGTTTTTGTATACCTGACACCAATTCAAAAACTTGAATTTGCTGCACCTCAATACTCACAAATTGCTCAAAGTATATTATGGTCGTTTTGTAGTCTTGAGTTCTTGAAATAATTGGTATCACATCAACTGGCTTGGTTATATCGGGCAACGGGAAAACTCCGGCTGGCTCAATACCGTGACTACGCATAATCCTGGCACCACGCACACCAATAACAAAATAGTCGGCTTTATGTGGATCTGTCGCTGACAGCGTCTCGTCGACTAATCTTTCATCAATGGTGCCGCCAAGTGATTCGTCTGAGCTAATAAGTACGACTGCTGTTTTATTGTTTGTACCTAAGCGAGATATCTCTGGAGTAGACTTTCCGGTATCGATCCTTAATTGAACATACATACTCCACAATTCATGAAAAAAATCTCGACTCGCAATAACTCTGTCTTTGATCTGACGAATTTCAATAGAAGCAATATTTTCAAAAACCCGCGAGACCTCTTCAATGGTCACAGTATCTTTATATTGCTGAAGAATATCTGATGGTTTATTCATGGGGTTTTCACCATTGGGTTACTCTTGATTAATTCCTTGGCAATCTTCACATAATCTTTCTCATCTATATCTTGCAATGCAACATCTTGAATAACACTCTTAAGCCAAGATATACTCACTTCTTCTGGTTCTTTTGACTGCATCAGTGCCTCAAGCATAATATACTGTTCTTTAAGTGAATAACTATACTCAGGAGACTGTTTGAACAGCTCATAGAGCTTATCCCCAAGCGCAATTTGTTTAGTCGCGACATCAGAAAGCTCCGTGCCAAAACGAGCAAAGTCACTTGCTGTTCGATATTTAGCAAGTTCAGCACGCACCCTTGATGCTAACTCTGCAAATTGCTTAGACTGTGACCTACCGCCCACACGACTGACAGAAACCCCAACATTTACAGCTGGCTTAACGCCTTTGTGCATTGTCGAAAGATCAAACACAATCTGTCCATCAGTCATAGAAATTAGGCTAGTTGGTAAGTATCCTGTTAAATCTCCCGTAGGAGTAGTGCCAACAGCCAATACTGTTTGAGAGGCACCATTACGCTTAAGCTTACCCGCCCTTTCAAGTAACGATGAGTGTTGCCAAAACATATCGCCCGGATAGCCTTCGCGGCCAGGTGGAACATCAAGCAAAAGAGACATTTCTCGGTACAGTTTAGCATGAGCCGAGAGATCATCATAAAACACTACTGTATTTTTGCCGGCTCGCCAAAAGCTCTCAGCAATTGCGCAGCCAACATACGGCGCCAAATAGCTTAGCGGTAAGGCATCAAAGATATCTGCCACAACTATAATTGTTTTTTCTAAAACTCCCGTAACCTTCAATCTTTCAAGTAACTTATTAATATCATTTTTGTGTTTTGCAATCAGTACATAGACTAATACCGTATCTTCTTTTGCCTGATACTGTGCAACTTGACTCAAAAAAGTTGTTTTACCCGACTTATTGTCACCTATAATAGCTATTCTCTGACCCTTTACAATCGGAAAAAGTGTATCTACCATTACCACCCCCGTGCCAAGCTGTTCATCTACAATTGCTCGCTCGTAAAATCCTGGCGCAGACCCAAATACAGGCTGTGGGGTACCTTTTTTATCGAGAGGCTTACCATCTCTAGGACTCAACAGTGGGTCAACAATTCTACCTAGCAACTTATCACTCGCGTAAACTGAAAAATTATCAGCTACTAGCTTAGCACCCATACCAACTTCTACCTTAGAGTTAGCACTCAATAGAAGTGCTGTTGTGGCTTTTTCATTTGCTTGCCAGATGATAGCCATTTCTCCATTTGAAAACTGTACAATTGCATTAGGTTGGGCTGACATAAGATTTTCAATATGCACAACAAAGCGATATACAGAACTTACTACAGAAGTAAATTCTTCTTTATGGGAAACTTTTTTTATATCTTTGGTGTGTGAAGTATTTTTTTGAATCATCGTGTAAGTATTAAAAACATTATTGCAAAACCTGATAACATTATAGCCACCACAGCTATAATAATCTGAATTAAGCCTAGTAAAATAGCATGTTTTGAAAGAGGGTTACGGCCTATCGACCGAATACTACTAGAAAGAGACGTATACAGCATTACTACTGATACACCAACAGCAATTAATAAAACAAGAAGGGCCACAAACGCCCGAACTGCCGAGACTGGCTTGCCAGTAGTACTAATTGCCACAGCCTGTATACCAGACACAAACGAGTTACCCTCAAGAGATACCGATGATACATATTGAGTAACTGATATATTAGCCGGCAATAAACCAATAATGACTGTAGTTGTCTTGCCGCTTTTGTCACGAACACTTTGAGAATTTTTTTGAGTTGCCAAAGAAAAATCTGCCTGAGCAAGACCAACAATTTTACTCTGCGTAGTTGCCTTCATTGCAACGCCCGAAAGTGGTGAAGCAGTAAGAGGATCGCCGTTTTTCACTTCGCCATTAATATCACTAACCAATACATTTGTCTGTCCACTCACTACCACTTGTGTGTTACCGCTACTAGTATCAAGATTAACCAAACTATTCTGAGCATTCACTACAATACCTAGTAACCTATCGAGATTACCGGCATTACTCAACTCTACCTGTGACTGTGAATTTGAAGCTAAAGAAACCAAACTACCCTCAACTAATTGAGTTGGGGAATTATACGTTTGACTGACAGAATCTGCTTGTGCATTATTTGTAAATGTAAATAATGCCACCATAATACCTAGCAGTAAAACTACAAATATATAACTGTTTCGTATTTTTTCTACCATTTACACAAATAGACCTTAAAACTCCTTATGCTTAAAGTCTATTTTACCACTTATTTTGGCTGTTGTGTCTAAAGTTCTACAGCTTTCGACTACTCTTCGTCTTTGTGTCGAAAAAGATTGATTATTAACTCAACGGCAACGCCAAGCACTGCGCCTATTATGAGCAAAATTGGAAGCATCCAAGATTCTACAAAGCTTGAGTAGCCATAGAATTGAGCAATAACATACACAGAACCACCAAGTACTAACCCAGTAACAGCTCCACCGACAAGGGCTGAGGGTCGAAAGATTGTTTTACCTGCAACATCACTTACTTTCTCAACAGCTGTATTGTGAATAACCTTTGAAAAAGCTCGTGAGCCTCGTGGTAATTGAGCCTGAACATGCTTCATTTGAGTCTTGTATACTGTCTTTTTTTGAGCTGGAGTATAGCTTTTTGGGTCTTTCTTTTCTGGTACTTTTTCGGCTTGTTTTTCAGCAGCTTTTTCTTTGTCTCGAGCCAAATCCAGTTCTCGCTTTTCTCTCTCAGCACCCAGATGTTTTTCGGCCTGCTCACGCTTAAGAGCTAAGTCACGCTCGCCTTTTTCTATCTCAGCTTTCGTTATATTTTTTTCTGGTGATTTCTTCTTTTCAAGATTCTTGAGCTCATTACGTTCTGCAACGTTTTCATCGAGTCTTTCGCTATGTGTTTCTGGGTTATTAGCCATTAGTAGGCGCTCCTTCATTTAATGTCTCGACTAATTGCAATTCTCGTTTCAATAATCTATTTCTAAAGAATAGGAATAATGAGCTAGCTGCAAATAGAGCTATAAACGCAATTGCAATACCAGGGCCAGTTTGAGGTAGTTCTGGTGGAATAAAAGTACATTCTAATTTTTTTGCAGGATTCACGCTCAAAGGTGTGATTACAATACTCCCTCGAAACTCATTTTTGATTGAACAATTATAGCTACTAGCATCAGTAGAGCTCTTCGCATTAGTCGGTAGCGGGCTTTTTACTTGAATCGTAAACGTCTTAACAATATATGTAGGGTTATTAGGGTTTGCCACTGCGATTGTCATTGCTGGCCAAACTAATTTTGAGAGAGGCCCAGTTTTTACTAATTGCGCTCCACCTGCATCAACAAGATCTGCATACTCTAGCATGTACGTTATATCATCTTCAAATACAAAGTCTTTTACTGCCGTTGAGCCTTGGTTTAATATACCAATCTGATACGTAAGCTTGTCGCCTGCTTTTGCAGCTTGATTATTAGCATCAGTTGGTTTGTTGTCAGACGTCAAGAGAGTAGCATTAGAAACCGTTTTCTTAAAGTTTTGCTGTTCTACATTAATATCTATCTTACACATAGCGCCACCTTTAGAATCCATAGATTCTATCGGCACAACCGTAACAGTAGCAGTTTTCTTACCTCCACTTGCATAGGTATGCTTAACAGATGTTGTAAGTTTATCAGAAGGAACTGTTAATTTGTTACCATCCCCAAAGTCAAAGTCATATTGTTTAATCTTTGTGTTCAATACACTAGAAGTAGCAGTCATATCAACATTAAGGGGAGCATTTCCGGTGGTTGGTTGAGCTGTTAGGCTTACACAGCGATAATCTTTTGGTTGAGGAGTTACTGTAAATGGTACATAACAATTATCAGAATTTTCTGGAGCAGTAACACCGTTCTGGTCAGTCACACGCAGTATAAGAAGCAAATTGCCAGCCTTTATTTGTGCAAAATCTGCTGCGTCAAAGCCCGCTCCTGATGTAGGGTCAGTAAATAACCCACCGCCATTTGCTGTTTGATTCGTACTAGTATGAACAATTCTACTTTTGCCAGCAGGATTTGGATTGCCTTCAAGATAATACTTACCCTGGTAATTAATAACTGGGCCAGCTGTGCCTGCCGGCACTTCATAAGCGAGTAGATAAGTAAATGTCTTTGCATAAACTACTGGGCCTGAATCACCAACCTGGCGTGCTTCGCCCTGCAAGAATGGAGTGTAAGGAGATTGAAATATTTTGGTACCGCTGTTAGCAATGTTGAGCTGTGCACAATACAGGGCGCGTGGAACTGACTTAGGAGTAATAGTGACCGTCTGAATACAAGCTCCTTGGGCACTATTAGGAGCAATGGCATTATTGTGATGAATCCATAATCGCATTTTGTATGCGCCTGGGTCTGGATAGTTAAATATACGTATAGTCCCGTCAATATACATATTGTTTCCATCTGGAGGTATACCGCGAGCCCACTGAGTATCGATAGGAACATCATTCGCGTCAGTACGCTGATACTCCATATCTACTAGATCACCGCCACCAACATTTTCACCATGTGCATAGCCACGGAAGCCAATATCGTTACCGGCAACTGTAGTTGGTACTGTGTAGTTTAGGGCGTAACAACTTACGCTAGGCACAGCAACAGGAGGCGGTGGTGGGGGTGGAGTAGGAAAAAACACCAAGTTAGCACAATTATACAATGTGCCAATTTCATACCATTGGGCACCATACCCTAAATCTATAAAATATTTCTTAGCACTACCATCAGCATTATTAAAACGAACTCCCGTAATTGCACCTTGAGCCCAACGCTGTCCACACGGCCCAACAGTTGCGCCTGCGACTGCATTACCCGGTCCACCATACCCCATCGAAAGCAAGCCACTATTACAATACCAATTTGCATCACTGCCATTTGGGTTAGAGGCATGCTCAATATCAGCTCTCTGAATACCAAAAACATCCATAATTGAGTGGATTCCATTACCCAGGCCATCACTTCGCCCTACGTTAGCGTCATACTTATTGAGTAAGTCTTGTACATTTGCAAAACCACCCGGAATTAGGTCTGAGCCAGAAGCCTGACTACTCTTAGGTGGGGCAATAAACGTGACAAACTGAAAAACAAGTAGACCAATCATTAAAGCTGAAGCTAGCCTGCGAGTTGCTGTTTCTTTGGCGAGTCTTTTTGCATAAAAACCAACTTTACTCTTTGATAGAGCTCCGATGGAAAAATCTGTTACGACATCACGAAAGTTTTTCATATTTTATTTTGCCCCCTTAAGACAAATACATTCCTGTTAATACTTATGATTCATTGTAGTACACTCTTAGGTGTAAACGCAAGCTTTTAGATTAACTAAATTATGCGTTCAACTTATTATGTCCCATATCGTCTGCATCACCACCGCCAAAATCTGGCTCTTCACCCGAACTACTTTCTAAGCTCCTAGCGACTTCAGCAGCAACCTCTGCCTTTGGCCGTCCATACTTACTTCTACTCAAATCACGCATAGCTGATTGTAACTCAACATTAATAACTTCGTTATCTACTGGTGGATAACCCCTCATCGTAAATGGGGTAGTAGGGTAGCCACCGGCAATAATTTTTGCAGCCGCGTAGTGGTTTGGTATGTTTGCAATATCACTAGCACTAAATTGTGGCGCAAACTGTTTTGCCACATACTCTGCATCGTCATTACCAACTCTATGAATGACCATACTACCAACATTACCAAATACAGCATCGCGTATCTGCTCATCAATCTGTTCTATATATTGATTGGCGACAGTTAGATTAAAATGGTACTTACGAGCTTCTGATAGAATTGTGGCAAAACTATCAGTTGCAATATTTTGAAACTCATCCACATACAATGCAAAGTCTACCCGCTGATCTTCAGGAATATCCGCACGACTCATAGCCGCTACCTGTAACTTAATAACAAATATCATACCAAGCATTTTGGCGTTTTGTTCACCCATTAAACCCTTACTCAAATTAACTATCAAAATTTTGTTCGTATCCATTACTTCTCGAAAATTAAGTGCTGAATGTTTCTGCCCTATAATATTACGAAGCATTTCATTATTGGCCATTGCACCAAACTTTGAAGCAAAGTATCCTAACATATCTGACTTTGATCGCTGATCTGTTTGAGCCATCTCGCCAGTCCAAAAAGATTGTACAGTTGGGTCGGTGAGATGCTTAAATTTCTTCTTTAAAAACTCATCATCGGTAAAAACTTTTGGAATCTCTAAGAAAGTTCCACCCTCAGGGTCTGCCATTACGGTGAGGGCAGCATTACGAAACCAATTTTCAAACTGTGGGCCAATAATACCCTGGTGAGTAGGGTCATACAGCTTATAAAGCATACCGAGTGCTTCTTGCACTAAAAAGTCACGTTGCTCGGGGTGGTCACGGTCATATTCCATAATGTTAAAACCAAGCGGATATTCCATATCTCCAGGAGAGAAATAAATAACATCTTCAGCTCGTTCTGGCGGTATTCGGCCAAGTAGTCTTTCAGCTTCATCACCATTAGGGTCGATAAAACAAAATCCTCTGCCCGCATAGGCATCTTGTAACATCATATTTGTAAGAAGCACTGATTTACCGGTACCCGTCTGACCAATTATATATACATGTCGACGCTTATCATCAGGGGTTAAAAATATTGGTGTCTCTACCCCATGATAAATATTTAAGCCCATACGTAACCCTTCGGTTGGTAAGCCACCTGGTGCAGGAACTTCTTTTGCGGCTCTCCGGTCAAGCTGAGTGGAGATACCAATAGTTTCACTTGGTAAATGAAATACTGTTGCAAGTTCAGCTGAATTTAATACCATTTTCTTTTTATTGGCAGGGAAAAAACGAAAAATAAAATCAGTTGATACTTCTTGAGGAGAATCAGCTGATATATATTTAAAACCGTTTGCTCCCCCAAGATTAAGCTGAGAAAATCCCAGCATCATATCTTGCACCAGTACTTTTGCTCGGTTTGGTTCATCTGAACTTGCGACCAAGCGAATAAGAGTTTCAAAGACTGGCAACTTGGCTTTTTGCTCAATCATCTCTGATTTCTTTTGATCAAGTGCATCTGGCTGTTTTTTTTCTTGTGGCTTACTATCCCCATCAGAACTACCTTTGAAAGGTGCTTTTAGTACTTCTAAGGTAAAGTCTAGAATCTTAGAAGAAGGGGTATCAGACTTTTTATTTGGATCAAGAATCTGTTTTGCACGATGTATTGCTTGCTTTTGCCAATCAGTACTGGCCGGCCGTACGAGTATCTGTATAGCCGCACCTTCATGATCTTGCAAACTAGAAAGACCTGATAACATACCAGAAAGAGCATCTGAGTCGCTCTCTTTGTATGTACTAATTGGCAGAAAACTTTCTTTGATTAGCTGAATTTCTCCACCCTGTACACCAGCAATTTTACTTTTTTGAGAGAATATATTGGTCTCCTCGGCTTTTTCTATCTGAATATCTGGGTACCCTGAAGTTAGAGACTTCTGGACTGCACTAAGAATACTGACCGGAACAGCGATATAGAAGTTAATTAATTTCCCTTCAGCGACAATCTCAAAACTGATATGTTTCTTACCATAAAATCCAGCTTTCTCGGTTGCTACACCAGAAAGTAGATTAAATACTCCTTCTGCCTTTGAAATATTTTCTTTGATAAGCTCGCGTATATCTCGACTGCCTTCTTCTACGACTTGCGGAGGTAGCTTAACAAGTAGGGGTACCATTTTCAAAGAGCGCTCTATGTCTTTGGCTCGCCGGGCTTTTTTTCGATACAAAAAATACCCAATAACAACAAGAGTTGTAATAAATAAAGCTAGAACTAGCACCATAAAAATAACAAATTGATTCATAGCTTACTACATCACATCAATATTAAACCGTGTTTTTTTATATTCTCTACTAAGCTTATGGTGTTCTGTGTCTTCAGTAAATGGATCATCTTTTGATGTATCGATAATTTTTTCAACACTATCTACCCAAGGCTTCTCAATCAATTCAACATCGTCTGCCTCTAAAGCAGTTGGTTTATTTGTAGTCTGGGTGTTGTCACGAGCTGTCTTACTGTCAGTATGAACTTCAGTTGACCACACTTGTTGAGGAGAGGCAGTTGCAGGCAGTTGAGTTGTTGGCGAACCCTCAGATAGTACTAGTGTTTCCGCCTGTTGAGCTGGGATGGTACTTTCTACCATAGGTGCTGTAGGGGCAATATCTGTACTAATCTCAGTCGCAGGCTGTTCAGCGATATTTTGTACAGATTGGGGTTGCACCTGAACCTGCTCTTGATTGGGTAATAATCCGGGCTGGGGAGCAATATTCTGTGCAAGCGCTGCAGGGGGTTGCTGACTATTAATAGCATTATCCATATTTCTATATTATACCAGTTATGCTTACTATTTGTCATTAATCTGATGAGCTTCTAGTAAATCATTAATAATCTATGAATGTATCCAGACGGGTGTACCAACACCTGCCCAGCTATACAAGAATGCAGCCGATCCTTTTGCCATATTAACACAGCCATGACTACCACCATTAATATAGTCTTGTCCACCAAAACTACTTCGCCAATCTGCATCATGCAAACCAACACCCCCATTAAAAGGCATCCAGTAATCAACAAAGACATTATAGCTCCAGCCATACTGACTGCCGTTAAGGTAACGACTGCGTTCTTTGGCATAAATAGCAAACTGCCCTGTCTGTGTTCCAAATCCGTAGCCAGACGCACCACTCGTAATAGCAGTAGAGAATACCACCTGCCCATCTTGCCATGCCCAAAGACGTTGACTATTTAAGCTCACTTCAATATAGCTATTTACATTCAGTCCACCAAGTGCACCATTCTGACTTACTTCAGTCCTAAATGCTACTGGAGATGCTGTAAAAGAAAAATTTACGTCTGTATTTGCATTCAATGCTGCCACAATAGCATCTATCGCAGGCTTTTGACTAACCGCCAAACCATCGATGCCCTCACGTTCAACAGTTTGTGTCCCGTTACTGGCTGTGACTTTCTTATTCACGGGCTTAATGTTTATTCTATTGGCAGTAGACTGTACAAAACCCGCGACTTGCTCAGAAGAAATTTCTGCTTTCAATTGAGGCTTACCGTCAAGTCCTATGGAGCTAGTAAATATTATCATATGACCAATTGCAGATCTATCAGCCACAAAAGTTTTTCCTTCATAGGTGAGTGTTATATTTTTTGCGAGTAGAGTCTCGGCTTGTTGTTTTGCTGGCCCCACCTGGCTTGTCAAAATATCAGCCTTCAAGACTGTAGGCTCAAGGCTAATATTCTGATCCTTAGCATCACTTAGTGCGGTAGCAAGAATTTTATTTAAATACTTTTGATCTATTCTTAAGCCATCTTGATCGGGAGTAGTCTCAATTATGCCGTCATTTACCTGAAGATTTGCGTTTATCGCATCATGACCAACAGACTGTATTATTGAGCTAGTAAATTTCTTTAAAAAAACCTGATCTATATTATAAGCAAAACCGATTTGTCCTTTTGAGGCACTACTATTCAGACCAAGACTTGAGAGAGACTGATCTCTACCAATAGAGTAAGCTGTATCTACTGTTGTTTGTGTATCATAGCTAGCTCCTAGCTCACCCGAAGTAGCAGTAAAAACTTTATCTCCAACCTTAATTGTAAAATTACGTTTGAGATTCTGATTCTTAATCAAACTATACGTTTCACTTCGAGTTAAAAAACTCACATCTTTTCCGGCAATTGAAACTCCGGGATACATTCTACCCATGGTTATTGCAGTAATCAACAAATCAACAAAACAAAAGATTAGTAGTACACTAATAATCACAAAGTTGATCCGGGCATTTCGGCTCGGCTTTTGTCCTGATCGCGAAATCAACTTCGGTAAGTGAAATCTATGAGAGTGCGGCTCCTGAGATTTTGGATTGTTTTGTATATCCATCATTTTTTCTTACTATTTAATTATACAGTGAAAATGTATATTATTGTTATGTTTAAAGCGGTTGTTTTAACAGATTTTTACTTTACCTGGCACTACTCGTATTATTTCAGTGGCAATTTTCTCTACAATAGTGTTTATAGTTTTTGAATCCGGTTGTTCACCACAGTCAAGCCACAGACGAAAACTAAGACGTTTTCTAAGTGATTCTTGTAAGACCTTACTATTAAACTCATCTAAAAATTCAAACTTAACAATGTTTTTATTCATCGTGAGTTGATCTAATATCTGTTGCCACCAAACTATATTATCAAGTTCAAGTGTTATGTCTCTCTGAATATATTGATACTTTGGAATAATCTTCACAGGTGGTACCTGGTTTTCAAACAGTGATTTATCAATTTGTATTTCAGCAAAACTCATTTCTGCACGAATTTTATATTTGTGTAGCAGAGTAGTACTAATTTGCCCATAAGTGTTTATTGTAGAACCATTACTTTCAATATGAGCATACCTGCCAGTAACATAGTTTTTATCTTTATTTGGTAGTATTTTGATATGTAATTGGTATTTCTGAAAAATCATATCGATAATATTTTTGAGATGTATGGTACTATCTTCACCTACCATACTTACTGCCAAACGCCATTGTTCTATCTTACTATTTTTTGCCTTATCATTACGCAAATACACTCGAGAAAACTCAAAATACCCATATGGTTCATTCGAATAATTTCTATTTTGCGCCAGTACTTGAATGTGGCTAGCAAGCAAGCTGTTGCGTAAATATTCTTGTTCTACACTAAGTGGATTAATAATCCTGAGATGTTTAGTCTTATCAGCACCCGTCAATTCGAGATGTTTATCACCAACAAAAGAGTATGTCATAATTTCAAACAAACCCTTTGCTACCAAATCTTCTCGTAATGCTTGAATATGAGACACCAGTTGGTGTTTTACTGTATCTGTTGGAGTTTGGCTCGGGAGAGAAGCGGGCAGGTTCTCATAGCTAACTATTTTTGCTATTTCTTCAAATAAGTCTTGTTCAATTCTTACATCGGTTCGCCACCATGGGCACGTCACCGCAATTGTATGATTAAAGCTATCCACATAGCGTCTAGCTCCACGAAAATCAGGATCTTCAGTAATTATTTCAACAGAGTCTTCGCGTACAATTTGTTCATTTTTTGGTAATTTTACCCATTCACCCTTTTTACCTCGAACTGTATCAGCAGCGTGAATAATTTTTCCATTACCTATATAGAGAGCAGCGTGAGACAAGCCTTTTCTTTCTTCTTTTTTAAGTTTTATCCACGGACCATCCCGAAAAACAACATCTCCAGGTTTTAATTCAGAAACATCTACTTCTTTTCCTGCTTCAAATAATTGTAAGCATTGATGACCTACCATCTGACCAATAAGAGAGTAGATATAATCAATCAGATACCCGCAATCAAAAGCCGCTGAGCCATCTTGTTTAAAATTTGCACCCCATTTATAGGGCTTACCGAGATGTTTTCTAGCTTCTTTTGTAATAGAAAAGTGCTCTGCTTCAAAACCTCTTTTGTGCAAACCATCAAGTATGCTTTTCTCATCAAGCTTCATTCCTAAAAATTTCTCTGCCACTCGAACCCTCAAGCCGATATGTTGAATCCATGGCCACGAGTATAATTGATCAAATGGTCCATCAATTACTTTAGCCTGACAAATATCACTCAGCAAATAGAGGAGCCGTTTGGTGGCAAAATCTTGAAGGGGGAGAGGTAAACCCTTTTCAAACCGAGCACTAGCTTCAGTTCTAATACCGTGCAGTAATGCAGACTTACGTACAGTAGTTTTATTGAAATGTGCTATTTCTACCATAATATCAGTAGTCTTCTCATCTACTTCTGTTGATTTACCACCCATTACACCAGCAAGTGCTATTGCACCACTTGAGTCAGCAATTATCAAATCACTCTTATTCAACTTACGAGCAGTACCATCAAGAGTGGTAAGCTCCTCATCTTTCTTTGCAAAACGCACTTCCACACTACCAGCAATCTTGTGAGCATCATAACTATGTGAGGGCTGGCCAGTTTCTAGCATCACAAAATTCGAAATATCAACAACAGGATGGATAGGGCGGATACCAGCTGCTAATAAGTTATCCACAAGCCATTGGGGTGTTGTACTATCTTGTTTCACGGATAGCTTTAAAGAAATAAATCGCAAGCACTCCCCAGTTTCTTTGACTTTTACAGCTTCCCTGTTTTTATATATTATTTCAGCAACTTTAGGTTCCTTAATCTGATTATTAAGTGAATTTGCAGAGATTTCCCGAGCTAGCCCCAAAACCGATAACATATCCCAACGATTTGCAGGTGTCTTAATATCCACGGTGTCCCCAGTATTTTCTATGTCGCACAATGATATTCCAAGGGGTAGGCCAGGGTCGAGCTCTAGTATACCCGTATGATCATCTGAAATTCCAAGTTCTTTTGCCGAGCACAACATACCGGCTGATTTCTCTCCACGAATTGTAGCTTTCTCAATTTTTGTTCCGTCAGGTAATATTGTTCCTGGCTGAGCATATACTACAATTAATCCCTCGACTAAATTTGGCGCGCCACATACTACAGTGGCTTGGACATTATTGAATTCAACTTGAGCAATACGCAGCCTGTCAGCATCTGGGTGTTTTGAAACATTCAGTACTTTTGCAGTAATAATTTTTTTATCTATCTCAACTGAGCTCATTATTTCTTCAACTTCAACCTCTGTACGTTCTAGTGCCTGTACTATTTCATTGGTAGATAATACATTTTTCAGATAAGAATTGGTAAATTGAATCGGTAGTTTCATATCAAAATTGCTCCAGAAATACAAATCTAGGACGCCATAACTCTCGTAAATCACCAATACCATACTTAACTACAGCAAATCTCTCCGCTCCCCACCCAAAAGCAAAACCAGAGTATTTGTCTGGGTCTATTCCACCATTTCGTAAAACTTGGGGGTGAACCATCCCCGCACCACCCAACTCAAGCCAATTTCCTTGATAGAAAGCATCTAACTCAACAGATGGTTCGGTATAAGGAAAATAACTAGCCCTAAAACGTATCTCAACATCTTCACCTAGTAAACCACGTACTACTCGCAATAGTGTACCTTTTAAATCAGCCATCGATACCCCCTCTCCTACTACCAAACCCTCTACTTGATTAAATATCCAAGCGTGAGTTGCATCTTCATCTTCATTTCTAAAAACCCTACCGGGTACAATAATTTTAAATGGTGGAGTGTTTTTTTCCATAAATCTTACCTGCATACCAGATGTATGTGAACGAGGCAGAAGATTCATCTTGCCATTATCAATATAAAAAGTGTCTTGCATGTCTCTTGCTGGATGTTCAGGAGGCATGTTTAATGCCTCGAAGTTATACCAGTCAGTTTCAATTTCATCACTGTCTACAATAGCAAAGCCAAGCTCAGTAAATATCTGATAAGTTTGAGATAATACTTGACTCGTCGGGTGAATATGCCCAAAGCCCAAATCTAATGATCTTCCTGGCAAACTCATATCTAACGGGGGTAAATCAGTTGTATCTAGAAGAATTGACTGTGCCATCCTATAATATTCTTCAAGACTATTCTTAACTGTATTTAATTGCTTACCTATACTTGCCCTCTTGTCTTTTTCTACCCCAATAAGTTGTTTTAAGTCTTGAGTAATAGTACTTTTGGGCCCCAGATATGTAGCTTTTAAAGCATCGAGTTCTGATTTATTTTGAACATTTTCAAACAACTTCTGTGCAACTTTAAGATATTCAGATGTAATAGTGTTAAATTTTTGCATTGTTACGTCTTCGCTTTCCTGGTGCGAAAATATAGTTCAATCAGTAAAACTGTTAATATAAACAATATAACATCACGCATCGTAAGGCTTCTTAAGCTAGATAGAGCAAGTAATACGGAGCCCGTAAACCCCAAAAGAAAGCCTGTTCTCATAGATGAAATTATAATTTTTCTTGGTTGCATTCTATTATCATCTTTTCGTAATTTCCATAAGTAATCAAGTAATGTAAAAAGACTAGCGAGAGCGATAAGAACTCCCACGAACCAAAAAGTCATTGCAGCCGGCCCCAGGTCTTTGGGCGTATAGTTACTGGTAACTAAAAATAAACCAACAAAAGAAGTGGTACATACTACGGCAAGCAGTAGAATATTTAAGACAATTGTGCGATTTCTCATAAGATATAGGTTAGCTACCCTCTATTATCTGATAAATACCGCTATAAGTATAGTATTTTGTGTGTTTTTACATATTACTACTACTTTGTGTTCAATTATGAATACATAATTTATTTCATTCATACTAGTATATAAAATGAATAACTATATTGTTCTTATGTATACAGAGTATGTATTGTAAATATATTCAATAATTTATTTTCAATAAAAATGTCGTGGCTATCCAAAGTCAAATTATTTAATATAGAGAATACGTATACTGAAACAAATTATTTTGTAAGAATTAGGGTAGATTCTACAAAACCGAACAAACTACACTTTATTAAGTAAAGGTGTGGAAAACTTGTTGATTCTTTTGTTAATGAGTTGTGACAAAAGATATGTACATTATTGTCAGAGGACAATGACAAAATAATATAGAGTTATGAATCAATCATATTCTTTTTCAATAGACCAATATCTGTTCTATAGTGCATACCATTAAACTTAGTTTTATTAATAACTGCATAAGCTTTTGCTCTTGCCATGGACATACCTTCTCCAGTAGCTGTAATACTTAATACCCTTCCTCCATCTGTTAATACCTTCCCTTGAGATTCTTTTGTTCCTGCCTGAAAAATAACTACATCTCTATTTTCAACACCTAATCCAGTAACTCTTTGATTCCTTTTGTAATCACCTGGATATCCTCCTGAGGCTATTACAATACATATAGCTTGCTTCTCACTCCACCTTACTACCTGGGTTGATAAATTACCATTTATACATGACTCAAGTAGTTCATATAGATCACTCTCTAATAACCTCATATAACTCTGGCACTCTGGATCTCCAAAACGAGCATTATATTCAATCACTAGAATCCCGTCTGATGTGACCATTAGACCCGGATACAAGCAGCCTATAAATGGATGTCCTAATCGACGAAATTCATCTATTATCGGTTGAATAATGCGATTTTGTACAAATTTCATCTGCTCATTATCTAGTATCTCTACTGGGGCTATTGAGCCCATTCCACCTGTATTTGGACCCCTGTCACCGTCAAAAATAGGCTTATTGTCTTGGCTTATCGGAAACACAACTACATCTTTTCCGTCAGACAAAGCATGTACAGATAGCTCATACCCCGTCAGAAATTCCTCTACTACTACTTTACTACCCGCCTCACCAAAAATCTTATCAATCATCATATTTTTTAAAGCTTTCTGTACGTCTTTTACTGAATGGCAAATTATCACACCCTTTCCTTTGGCCAGGCCACTCGCCTTAATAACAATAGGCAAGCATTGGCCTTCACAATAGCGTAAAGCAGACTGATAATCCTCATAAATAGCAAATTTTGCAGTAGGAATATCTAACTTTTTCATCATTGTTTTAGAAAATGACTTTGATGACTCTATCTGCGCCGCGAACTTATCGGGACCAAAAATCTTAAGCTGGGCATCTTTAAAAACATCAACGATTCCAGAGGCTAATACGTCATCTGGACCGACAATTGTCAGATCAATAAAATTAGACAAAGCAAATTTAACAAGTTGGTTTTTATTTATTAGGTCAATTGAAATATTTGTACCAATTTCAGTAGTACCAGCATTACCTGGGCAAAAGAATAGGCCATCTACTTTTGTAGACTGAGCAAGCTTCCAGCCCAAAGCATGCTCTCTTGCACCACCACCTATCACTAAAACCTTCATGATTTTATTATAACAAAAAAAACCACCCTTTAGGGGTGGCAGAGTTACTGAAAAAATATGGTTACGGGCCAACGTATCTGCCCTTTGAAAGTAAAACTTTAATTGGCACACGCTGGCCCGAGAAATTTCTCTAGGAAAACCTAAAGAAATCTATAATGTGTTGTCAATTCGTGAATGTGCATCAATTGCAGTAATAGACACGGTTGACGACTTCCCAACCATCCATCTGGTAGTACAGTCAGGACAAGCACTCTAATAAATTAGGGTGCTAGGCCTGACTGCCTCCTTCGGGATAGACTGCTTCATTACTTTAGAAGGTACAAAACGGTAAAGTAAAAAGGCAAACCCTCGAACAGTAGGGAAAATCTGGTCATAAAAAGCAAGGGGGCTGCTTTTTATGAGCCAGGTCTTCCCTACCGCAACAAAGGAAACGATAATACTTTTTTGAGATCAAGAATTATCAAGATTGATTGCGGTTTAATATGTGTGTGGCATATTTTTTTATTTTTGTTTTTAATGAACTAACTATGTATACATTGTAGCAAACGCTTATGCTTATGTCAATGCTTATTAACGTATTTTCTACAATCTTACCTGTAGATGTATGTAGACACTTTTACAACAAGCCTAGTTTTTCTTTCACTTCTGAGAGTTTTTTATTAGCAATCTCAGCCGCTTTTTTACTACCTTCACCAATAACTCTGTCTAAGTTTTGCTCGTCTGCTCGTATCTTATTAAATGCTAGCTGTAAGGTACTTAACTTTTCTACAACAAGCTCACCTAGATCTGTTTTAAGCTCTCCATAGCCCTTATTGGTGTATCTATCTACAATGACATCAATAGATTCTTCACTAAAACCAGAATATATCTCTAATAAGTTAGAAACAGCTGGCTTGAGGGTCTTATCGTACGTAATAGTATTATCTGAATCAGTAACAGCCTTCTTAAACTTTGCTTTAATTGAATCAAGAGGCTCTTGAAGCATAATAAAGCTGTCTGGATGATCACTCTTACTCATCTTTTTTGATGGGTCATTAAGTTTCTTAATGCGAGCACCGCTAGCGGGCATGGTAGCTACAGGTAAAACGAAAGTTTCTCCATAGAGCTTATTAAATCGCTCTGCAATAGTACGAGCAAGCTCAATATGTTGTCTTTGATCTTCACCAACAGGCACCTCATTAGAGCTATATAGTAGAATATCAGCAGCCATAAGTACTGGGTAATTAAAAAGCCCTACGAGCTGTCCCTCAGGCCCGAGCTTCTGTGATTTATCTTTATACTCTGTCATTCGACTAAGCTCGCCCATTGTCACATAATTATCTAGTATCCAGCACATCTCTGCATGAGCAGGTACTCTTGATTGAACGAGAATAATACTTTTTTCTGGGTCTAAACCAACAGTCAATAACCATGCAATTAAATCATATGTTCGCTTTTTCAGTTGTTCTGGATCTTGTCTAACTGTAATAGCATGAGCATTAGGTACAAAAAATATTGTACGAGCACTACCCTGCTGATCTGGCCAATGCTTCATTGCACCAAGATAATTACCTATCGTCATATCGCCCGAAGGCTTTAAGCCAGAAAATACTGTTTTCATATACAAATTATATCACAGCTAGTCACTAAGATTGGGCTTCTCTATAACAAGTGGCTCAATTACCGGGTCGGTTGATGCAATTTTTACTACATCTTTATCAATTTTATTGAGCTCTTTATGCGCTGTATTGTAATGATTAACAGATGTACTGAGTGAATTACCAAGCTTATGCATATATTCATCGTAATTTACAAGATGCTTGCCTAGCTGACCAACACGTTTCTGTATTTCTTTGGCCTGTTCTTCAATTTGCAGGCTACGCAAACCCTGTAATACCGTTTGAAGGTATGCCATAAATGAGGTTGGTGATACTATAATTACTCTTTTGTCTCTAAAAGCATACTCAATAAGGTCTTGTGAACTAGTCTGAATAGTACCAACCTTATTAACGAGCAAATCATAGTATATTGCCTCTGATGGAATAAACATAAAGGCAAAGTCCATTGTATTCTCATCAGGACGAATATACTTACTCGTCTCATCAATACGATTTTTTAGATCGGCCTTGAACTGTTTGATCATCACATCACGATGAGCCTTGTCTTTCGCATCAACTACTCGATTATAGTTTTCTAAGCTAAATTTTGAGTCAATTGGCAGTACTTTATCTTGATCTAAAAATATTGCAGCATCAACAATCTCACCATTCTTAAACTTGTACTGAAGCTTATACCTATCTGGAGGCATAGCATTTTTAAGAATTTCATTTAGAAAGTACTCGCCAAGCACGCCACGCTGTTTTGGATTTGAAAGAACGTTTTGCAAGGTTTTAAGTTCATCTGCTACATCAACAACTCGTCTATTTGTTTCATCAAGCTTAGTAAGCCTCTGGGTAACATCAGCAATTAGCTTAGCTGACTCACTCATCTGTTTATGTACAGAGTCTTGCATAGCCAGGCTATTACGATCCATACGCTCATGCATAGAAGCTTGAGTCTGCTCAAGTAGTTGACTCATTCCCTGTAAATCTTGCTTCAACATACTTACGCTTGTATCGTCTGTGCTATTATTACGAGAAAGTCGTGAATTAAACGAGATAAATAGAGCAACAAATCCAATCAGCATAACCAGTATAAGTACTATAAGTAAAATAATTATCATAGTACCATTATACAGGCTAAATATACGAACACAACACGAATATATGCTTTTTATCTTGCAAACTTGATGAAAACTCTATACTTCTTCAGTTAAAAGTCGTACCAATGTCTTAAAAATAGCAAGAATAAAAAATATAAACGTCATGAGTAATAGCCCGGTCTGCAAATAGATTACAAAAAGAAACCAAATACCGCCGGGTGTAGCATCACCTTTAAAAATAATACTATAAAATACAAATTTAATTATTTGAACAAGAAGAAAACAGCTAAGTGCATATATTAAATACCGCTTAGCTTGAGTTAAAGCAATCTTTTGGGCACGCTGTTGATATCTTAGCTTGGTTTTCTGAGTCTTTGTATTGCCTGATTGCTTAACAGGAGCAAGTTTTGCACCAGCACGATATGTAACTGTTCGTTGAGATTTTTTCATGAACATGATTATAACACAGTATTGAGCATATTGTCAAATATTAGTCAACTAATACCTACTAATAATTTGAATTGTACGAGGAATAAAAAATGTAATAAAATTATTTTTTTGCTTTAGTGGCGGGTAAATAATGCATGCAAGTTTATAAATAACGAACACATTTTATATTCTTCCCATCCACCAAGGTAGTTTTACTCGTACCGTCGATTTTCGATATATAATTGCTTTCTGGGATACCTTTTGCATATCAAAATATCTTTGAACAATCGTAATCCAATTATCTTTTAGCCATGTTTGTTGATCTATATAGAGTTTTTCTAACCCTCTTTCGGCAAATTCTTTCTTTATTACTCCTCCACTGTGTGGATGACGCTGTTTTTGCTTATGGGGTGAGTTAAAACCATGTGCATAATGCGTCATTTCATGAACTATTGTTGCAATAACAACAAATTCCGGAACATCCATATCTTGATAAAGTGGATTAATAGTAATAATTGAACTAACGCGGTCTTTGGGGTCTAGCCCAATAGAACCAAGCCGCCGCTTAGCTTTTCTACCATATCTAATATGCACATTGTTCACCTGCTCTATATCAAGAAAGTACTTATACCAGATATCAGCCAATAAGTCTTCTAGCCAGTCTTGATCACGCACACTATCCCTCACAAGCAGCTTAGTCCTCATAGAAGACCCTCAAAACGTATCTGACTAGCCCCAATATCAGAGAACTGTTGATTGCGCACACCGTCACTGACCTTTGTAAGTAGGAGAAGGGTTTTTGCATTGTCGCTAGCTGGTAAAACTGCAAGAATATCATTCTCAACATAATACAAGCTCATACTATCAACCGAAATTTGATGAGTTTTTTCCCAGGCAAGAGCATATATTTTCATCTGTAAACTATCCTTAAGGCGAGCATCAGCTGCTTTCTGTGTATCAATTGTGCCAGTCTTAAAATCTCTCACTTCTATCTTGCCATCTCTCTCAAAAACAGCATCATAACGCCCTGATATTCTTAGTTTTAAACTGTCTACACTGATCGTAAAGGGTTTTTCTATATGTGTCGGGAGATCATTCTTTTGTTCTTCTCGCATAAAAAAGTCTTTCAAAACTTGCTTGCCTTTAGTAAAACGTTCTTTTTCGTGTTGAAGAGATACAAAACCTTCACTTTTCCAGCTGTTTTCAAAGGCTACAACCAGATCTTGGGCAGTAATGGGCCTCTGGCTTATTTTTGACTTATAATACATCTCCAGGGCAGCATGAATAGCCGAGCCGTAGATAAGAGTATGAAATGGCCCTTTTGGTAAACTTAAAACATCAAAATACCAAAATTCTCTGGGTGAGCGCAAATAGTCTGCAATCTGATTTGTGGTTAAATGCAACCAACCATCTGATGATAGATATTTTGCTAAAGGATCTTGTTTGACAGCCGGTAGACTAGCAAATGTAGCTAGGGTCTCTACGGGCAATGACTTATGTGATTGTTTTGGTTGGTAAAGTTCACCAGTTACCTCGGTAATAAAGCGAGATGGTTTTTTTAATCGCTTACCCCCGTGGTCAAATGAAGCGGTAAGGTGTAAAAATTGTTTTGCTCGTGTCATACCAACATAAAATAATCTTCTTTCTTCAAGAATGTGCCAAGCTATCTTACTGTCACTTGAGGGCAAAAGACCATCTGGAGTACGAATTTTATCAGACATATTCTTACTAGGAAATGTCTGCTCGGTCAGATCTAACATACAGATTGCTGTAAACTCCAAGCCCTTAGCTTTGTGAATTGTCATTATCCGAACAGCATCTTGATCTAAAGGTGAGGTTTGAGCAACAATACTCGTACCGCTAGACTTAATTTGTTGTAAATATTGCCACAAACTATACAAAGTATTGTGCTCAATGGCGAGTTCAAAGTCTTTTATGATTGTAAAAAACTGTGAAATATTCTGAAGCTTAGTAACTGACATAGAATTTGATTCTGCGTCTTGTACGAGCCTACTCAAATAGCCTGATGACTCGATATATTGATACAACAACTGACCGGCCCCCTCTGAACTTGAGACTCTACGAAAATTATCTAAAGCGCCCAGTACCACAGAAAATACATCTGGTAAATCACTAGCTGAGCGCAGATATTCTTCAAGTGGAATATGTTTCTTACTTGCTTGTGCACTCAATTCAGCTATTTGATGAAGCGATATTTGGTATAAATCTGATGCGAGTAAGCCGTAAAGTGCGGCTGAGTCGGACGGATCACTCAGTACATATATGAAGTGCAGCAATACCTTAATTTCAGACTGTTCAAATAAATTTTGACTCTCTGAAACCATAAAAGGAATGTCTTTTTTTAGAAGTGCCTGAGCCACCACTGATGCTTGATTATTCTTTCTTAGAAGTATAGCAAAATCTGAATACTGTAGATTGTGCTTTGATTTATACTCAAGAACCCATTCTGCTATAGCCTTCATTTCTTCAGCCAAAGTATCATAAATCTGAACACTTACCTCGGAAGATATTTTTTTACCAATTAGTTTTTTGTCGATATTATTTTCAAACTCTAGTCGATATGGATTATTATTATTAATCAATACATACGCACTATCGAGTACTTTTTGAGATGAACGATAATTATGTGTCAAAACTATCTGTTTTGCCTCAGGATAATCGCGCATAAAACCAAGAATATTAGATATTGCAGCTCCTCTAAAACGATAAATTGATTGATCGTCATCACCTACAACCATGATATTATGATGTTCTTTTGATAAAAGCTTTAGGAGATAACTTTGAGCAAAGTTCGTATCTTGATATTCATCAACCAATATATACTCATACTTCTTCTGTAATAAGGATAATATGCTTGGAAACTGCTCAAGGAGTGCTATGACTTTTACTATCTGGTCTCCATAATCTACCATTCCTTTTCTCAAGCACTCTTCTTCATATGAGACATAGATTTCTGATAATTCTTTCAGGCGAGAGTACTCTTTCTCATCTTGTTTTTCTAGTGTAGATTTTTGTGATAATACAAATTTTGCAAAATCATCTGCTGATATATTCTCATCTTTTAATCTTGATATAAATTGCAATAGTGCAGTTACAAAACTATAAGGATTAGACAGAGTCTTATAATACTGCAATGCGAGTCGACCAATAACTTGTTGCATTAAAATAGACTGTTGAAAATTTGACATCACTACAAAATCAGATGGCAAGCCCAATTCAAAGCCAAATTCTCGTAATATTTTGTCGCCTAACCCATGAAAAGTTAATATATCACTATCAACAACCCCAAAAGGTAATAACCTATCCACTCTATCTTGCATTTCAGTTGCAGCTTTTTCTGTAAATGTTAATGCCAAGATGTTTTCTTGAGAGATATTGCGTTTCTGAATTAAATGAGAAATACGCAAACTAATCACAGCTGTTTTACCCGTACCAGCCCCAGCTACTACAAGAACAGGGCCCGTATTATGCATTACTGCTTGCTTTTGAGCAGCGTT
>Ga0163144_10005379_pt1 | contig 28399 bp, 17 predicted proteins | sample OliLak19BULKMAT1_FD_123175 | JGI IMG/M metagenome (GOLD analysis project Ga0163144, IMG submission 123175) | Freshwater microbial mat bacterial communities from Lake Vanda, McMurdo Dry Valleys, Antarctica - Oligotrophic Lake LV.19.BULKMAT1 | ecosystem: Environmental > Aquatic > Freshwater >... | reverse complement strand
GACTCCCAGACTCCCAGACTCCCAGACTTATTTTACAGTCTTGCTTTTCGCGTTCTTTCAGCATAATAACATTATGTCTCAACAGGTTGAACAGAAAGCCCCGCCGCGCCGCCGACGCTTGGCACGTCTGCCGTGGGGACGCTTATTTTTTGCCTGTTTCCTCGTTTGCGTTCCGCAGTCCCTCGCCGAAGACGGCGACGAACCGCCGGCCACGCCTGTTCTTTCAGCCGCTTCCGTGAAACGCCCGCCGCTTGTGAACGTGGACGATGAACAGACACAGTCGCACCCCTTCATCTCCGGCTTTTTAAAATTGCTCGAAAAAGTAGAGACCGGCGACGACGAACGCGCCGCGGTCGTCGAAATCGATCTGCTGCCCAAGGCGCAAGGCCCGTGGACGACGACTCCCGAAGAAGCGGGGCCGAAGAGTGCAACACGCGCCGCGATCATCCGGCCCGACGATCCCGAATTTATCCGCAGCGCCGCTTTGAAAGAAGATTCATCGCCCGACGCGCCGCTTCCGAAGTCGCACTCTACAGGAATAGCGCGCACGCCGAATGCTCGGACTCCGGGACAAACCCATCCTGCCACCTCGTCGCTGCGAGACGCACCCCGCTTCATCAGCGGCGATGGCCTGGACAGCGACGCCGCGGAGATTGTCGCGGCACTGGCGCTGGCCGAACAGGAAGCGCCCAAGTCAGCGCTTGAAGCAGCGGCGCTCGAAACTCCGGACGAGAAAACACCCGCGGAACGAGCCAAGAAAGAAGACGTTCCGGCATCCGCCGTCAAATCACCGGAAGACGCCGCCACGGCGGAGCTCATCGCCAAACTGGGCGGCATCAAGCCCGGTGCCGCCGGAAAAACAAAAACTAAAAAAGGCAAAGGCCCCGCCGAATCGGAGGACCCCGAGAAACGCTTCCAGGATTTAATCGCCCAGATCGATAAGAACAAAAAGATGCTCGCGGCCATGAGCAAAGCCCGCGACGAAAAATCAACCGACGCCTTGCCCGAAGGCGAGCGCGAACGAATCAAGGACCCGCGCTCCCACATGATCCTCGAAGCCTTGCGCGGCAACACGCCCACCGCGACAGTCACGGGCACGATCACCGACGGCACCGGGCGGCAGACCATGAGCGGCCGCGTCCGTATTCTTGACGCCACCGACAGCGCGGTCGCCGCGCCGCTTTCAGAAGGTTTCTGGTCGACCGGAAATTTCAGCGCCACCGTCATCAGCGGGCCGGTGAAAATCGAAGCCTGGCGCGGCCGCTTTGCGCCGCCTTATCTGCACGGCATCAATGTCAAACCCCGCGCCACCGTCCATATCGATATCCCGCTGAATCGTCCCGCCAGCCACCTTTTCGCGACACGCGGCTGGCACCTCGCCGATCTGGATATGGGCCTCCGTCTGCAGCCGGGCGAACGTTCGATGTGGCTCGGTGAACCGCCCCAACTGGCCGACCTGCTGCTCGCCGCCAGGGCCGAAGGCGTACAGATCCTGGGCGTTCCGATTCCATTCTCCAATCCTGAATCGGCCAAAGCCATCCAGGCATACAAACCCGAGAACGCCGGCAGCGTCCTCGTGCTTCCGGTTTTTCCCGGACCGCGCCACCCCTTCCACGGATCGGCGATGGGCCTCGGCATCAAATCCTGGGGAAAGATGCCGGTCGAAACCGGTCTGCCGGAACAGCCTCTCTACGAAGCCTTCGAAGAAATCCGCGCCCGCGGTGGACTGGCGGTCATCAAGGATCTGACGGGACTGAAAACCGTGGACCTGCGGCGCGATGTTCTGTCGATGCTGCCGCGTTTAGAGCAGTCCCATTATTTCGCCCGAACGTCTGGAAAGTTGCGGCTCTACAGTGCCAATGAGTTGCCGTTCGCAACCGTCATCGGCCCCAGCTACGACGTGATTGCCTTCGACGGTTCGGACGCGGCCGTGCGCCTCTGGTTCAACCTGCTGAATAAAGATTACAGCGTCGCCATCATCGGCGCTGGTGGCGGAAGCCTCGAAGGCGGACGCTTGCCCTACGGCCAGACCTTTATCCAATTCGATGGCGGCCTGACGCGTGAATCAGTCATGGAGGCGATCAAGCAAGGACACACCTCCGTGAGTTTCGGGCCGGCTGCGTTCTGTAAAATTGTTGAACGCGACAAAGGTCCCGGCTCGGTGCTGCCCGCCGATGGCCGCCAGCTCACATTGCAGATTCAAGCCTACGCCTCTCTGGCGCATGGCACGCAGCTTGAAAAAATTGAGATCATCCGCAATGGCGAAGTCGTCCATACGCAGCAGGCCAGCGAAGGCGAATCGTCCGTGCACAATTTGAGCTGGCCGATCAGTGAGACGGCTTCGGCATGGTACATCGTGCGCGTCACCGAACGCAAAAATATCGGCAACGCCATGCAATCCGGTGGCTCAGCATGGACCAGCCCGATTTATTTTCGAAATGCCGCTTACGCCGAACCGGCGCCAGTCGTCTCCAAAGTGAGCGGCACGTTGCGAAAGGGTCTGACGCCCGTTCAGGGAACTGTCACCGCCGTTGTCGCCGGCCAGCCCCCCCAGCAGGTTGCCACGGACACGGGGGGCGCTTTCTCGATTACATTGCCGGCGTCCGGCAGCCTGATTTTTTCCGCCGACGGCTGCGAACCCGTGGCGCACCGCATTTTCGAACACCCGTCAATCCAACGTGCGATGGGAGCGCTAATCGGCGAACAACGCGGAACACTCGCGGAACAGTTCGGGAATCCAGCATTGCTCCCGACATGGAAACTTCTGCTGTCCGAACTGCATTGGGATATCACCGTGTCGCCTAAAGTAAGAGTCACCCCGGATGCCGAAAACGCCGACACTATCCTCCAGCCCAAACGGTCAATTAAGAAATAAATGCACATTCGGCCTAAACGAAAATGCGGGCAGATGCACTAAGAGGAGAACGAGACCGAGACGCACAAGGGGCATGCCTCAAAGATAAGCGTCGCTTGACAGTTGTTGCCAACACGGCTACGTTGATGGCTTGGCAAAAAAGTTAGCGCTAAGCTGTATTGCGCCTGAATACCGGGTCTTGCCGATTTACGGCTGAACCGGTTTTCGATTCGCCCGAGGAGGGTTCGCGTAACATGAAGATGTTTCACGTTAACCGGTGGTTGCGTTCCCTGGCACTGGGGCTGGCCTGTGCGTGCCTTGGGTTTACATACTCCCTGGCAACTTCAACCGCGTCCGACGCGACCGCTGGCCGCGGACTGGACGGCCGGGCGATCACCACCAACGCGGTGCGCCGTCCGACCACGTTCATCACCAATTCAGACTTGGGCGTCGTTGTAGTCGGAACTCAATTCACGCGGCAGATTCTCGTGCAATTCGGTTTCAAGCCGCACGTCTTTCTGTTCGGCACCACCAAGCCCACCAGCACAATTGAAATCAGCGAGAGCGGCACGCTGTCGGGAAAAAAGACCGGAACCGACACCGAAACGTTTGAAGTTCGCGTCGCTGAAAGCCCGCCGAAGTCTCAGCTCTTCTCGTTGCGAGGCGTGGACTCCCGGCAGGATCCACAGCTCGCTCTCCAATTCGTCAACGATCCTGTTCTCCCTGTTGCGGTCGCCAGCGAACCCTACACCTTTACGCTGCACGCCAACGGCGGCCAGCCCCCTTATCTCTTCCAGTTCGATAATAATGTCGACATCGAATCCCTGCCCAAAGGTCTCTCCCTCGTTGTTGAGACGGGCGAGATTTTTGGCAAGCCGGTTGCACCGCAGGACACGTCCTCCTTCACGATGGTCTGCACCGATGCGCTCGGCACCGAAGCACGCCGCACCTTCAGCCTGCGCGTTCTACCGGGCACGATCAGCTCCGAATTCATTGCGACCAATGGAAATTTCAAGCTCAACTTTGGTTCGCAAGACGACGCCGACGCGGTCACCCTGACCATGGTATTGAACAAGACCGAACTGGCGCGCAATCACATCCGCGAATCGTCCGACCTCGAAGGCATCCGCTTCTCCATGGAATTCGGCGGCGTCACGATTCCGCCCGCGCCCACCGTGACCACAACGGGAACGACACCATCCCCGACCCCCACCCCCGGCGCGACGACCGGACCCACGTTCCAGCGCACGTTCGACAAAGCCGGTTCGCTGCGCTTCCCGAGTCTGCTTCTGGGAAATTTGCCGGTGAAAGGCGAATCCCGGCGCTACGAAGTCAGCCTCAACGCAAAGACCGGTGTTCTTAAGATCAAGGCGTCCGGCTTCAACATGATCCGCGCCCTCGGCGCCAACTTTTCCTCGTTCAAAGACCCGATCATTCCGGTCAAAGTTCGCATCGGCAATTTTGCCGCGGAAGACGATGACACAACGGCAACTCCGGCCACGCCCACCACGCCCGCCACGACGACAACCGACGGAACGCTCCGCTCGCGGGTGCGCTTCGACAAAACCGACGTCATCAAATTCACCTACCGGCGCAAGGGCAGTTCGGGATTCGGCAGCGCGCGCGCCAACGACAAACGCCCGCCCGCCGGCCTGTTCCTGATCACCCGCGCCAGCGGCACCGAAGTAAAAACAGCCGCAACCGTGGACCGCATCATCATGCGCTTCACCGGCGTGATACGCGGCGTTGGCGGCTTGCCGGTGGTCTTCAAAGCCAGCGATACGGTGGCGATCTTCCTCGGCAAAGTCAACATCGGCGAATTCCCGGCAACCAGCCTCAAGGCCGAAGGCACTAAGTTGAGCTTCCGCAACGATGACCGTTCAGCCGGCTTGAATAATTTTGAAGTCGACAACAAGAAGGGCACGCTCGACTTCGACACGCATCCGATTCTTCCCGGCACGCTTTTCGGCGACGATATTCTGGAAGGCGGAGTTCCATTCGTCCTGCCGATCACGGTGACCATCGCAAGCCCCGGCGAAACTATTCCAAGCTTCGACGGCCAGTCCTCGGTCACGCTCTTCCGCCGCGGCAACAGCCTCAAGAACAAGTAATCCGTTTGACTTGACTATCGAAAAAAGTCCGGGCTTGATCGCCCGGACTTTTCATTAGTCCGTTAGACTTCCAGCGTGCGTTTCAACCCCACAAATTTTGCAGCAGTTCCTTATCGGGAACGCCGAGCGGAAATTTCTTGCTGAGCGGGTGGTCGGCGATTCCGGCGAATTGCCGCAGCGACGCATGGATGTGCTCGGGGCGCACGCGGATTCCCTTTTCCTTATCGCAAGCCAGACTCTGCGGATTCAGCGGCACGTGAAACTGTTTCTCGTCCGTCGCGCCAATCACGCGGTTGCCTTTGATCTTCGGACCCAGGAACATGATCGATCCGATCGACCAATGGTCCTTGCCGTTGCCCGTATTGTAATTCGGCGTGCGGCCCATCTCGCTCTGGATGATCACCACGAGCTTTTCACGAATCTTCAACTCTTCGGCGCGCCGGAGGAAGTAGGCGATGCCGGCGAGAAACTCAGGTATCAGTTTCATCTGATCGACATCGTTATTCGCATGGCTGTCGAACTGTCCGATGGAGAGATTCGCGGACACGCAGACGCCCGCTTTGAAAGAGGCCAGAGCGATCTCCGCCTGCTGCGACAAGCGCTCCTTCGGCACGCTTGCGGGAATAAATGGCGTCACGCGCTGCATGGCCTTGGAATTCACCTGCGCCGCGTACAGCATGTTTTCGGCGCGTTCCTGCCGCGGCAGACGCACGCGCGCCGCGCGCGAAACGCTCTCCTCGCGCAAGGCATTCTCAATGCGGGACAGCGCGAAATCATCGTGATAGGGCGAGCGCTTGTTGCCCTCAATGGCATCGGCGTTGGCGATTCGCTGCAACGACGGCAGATAGGGAACGCGCGACATCGCCACGATGTTGCCGGTCGCCGAGTAATTTCCAAAAGTCAAAAAGGACAGCGGGCAACTGGACCCTTTGCACGCGGCCACCAGCGCCGCAAACGTCGGGTACGCCATGCTGTCGAGCTTGCCAGTTGCCATGTACCGCGCGCCCGGCGAATGGTTGTTCACCGAATAATCCAATCCATTTAGAACGAGCAGCTCGTTGCCGAACGCGTTATAGAAATCCTCGTTGCTCATCCCAGCCTTGACCTGTTTCGACGTGGGCGCGAACGTGTGCCGCCCTTTCGTGAGAATGTCGCCGGCCTTGTACAGTCGATTGATCTCGTTGACGCCCTTGGGGTCCATGAGGTACGTGGTGTCCCAGCCGCCCGAGGCGTTGAACACAACATAATAAGGCCCGTCGTACGGAGGCTCTTCCTTCGCATCCTCCGCGAACAGTGACTGGCCCCGGGGAATCGCAAGGCCGAGCCCAACCAGCCCGCAAAGTTTCAAAAAATCGCGTCGCACAATCTCCTCCTCGATCACACTCCGGCCGGCTCGCGCATGGGGCGCGTTCTCGCTTGCGGGAGTAAACGGCCAGCCGCCTGAATGTCTTCGATTTCCTCACGCACCAACGCGCACAACTGATGGTACGTGTGTTCCTCATCGATCCCGTGGCAGACGCCGCCCCAAGGGAAAAGATCGGGACAGAATCCGATGTAAGCGCTGTCCTCTTCGCTCCATCGAACAAACTTCAGGTATCGATCTTCAGCTTTCATCCAGTCGCCTCGCGGATTGCGTTGCCCACTTGCTTCTCTTGATAATGATGCGCGTCGTCGCCCTCTTTTCCACTTAAAATAATCGACCCGGAAAATCGTGGTTGACGAAACTTCCGGTGTGAACCTTTGCCACCGGGTATGTCCGCGAACCCCGCCGCTTTAAGTTCGGCGATTAACTCCCTGATTTTACGCGGCATAATTTCAATCGCTTCCCTGCGCTACTCGTAAAGAAATTCCGGCCGGCGGAGCAAGTACGTGATCACGGCGCGCCACGCGCGCACCGTGTATTTGGGATCAGGAACCGGCGCCACGAGGTCCTGCCGGCAATGCCAGTTCTCTTCCTTGTTGACGCCTTTGCGTTCGGCCGCGTCCGCAACCACTCCCGAGAAAAGCGCGAATGTGCGCTGCACGTCAGGTGCGTCCGCCGTGTCCGTTCGTCCCAGCACGCGCTGATGCAGATGGACAATCGTGTTGCGAATCTTAATATCCGCCTCACGTGACGCTCCTGGAAGCGCGTCCGGCTCAATCCCCGGAAAGAGCAGGCGGTCGGCGGCCGGCCGGCTGAAATCCAACGACGTCTGTTTGCACGCGACATCGTTGGCCAGAATGCGCTGAATCGCGCCCATTGCCCCGCTCGGATCGGCCGCGCGCTCCGTCACTTCTTTTGAATCAATACCGCCGTAAAGCATCGCGAGCTGCTCGTCCATTCGGCCCCACGGTTTTCCGAAAACCGCCGCTACTTTCCGTTCGATCTGCTCCGGCGCGAGCATCCGCACCAGCCCCACATCGTCCAATTCGGCGCGCCGCTCCGGCTGCGCCACCGCGGACGCCAGCCCGTCGGCGCGATAGAAATCGGACACGATCCAATCCTGAAACGCATTCTTGAGATTGAAACCATTCCGTGAAAATCGAACGGCGATCACTTCAATCACTTTTCTCTGCTCCTGATAGGCGCGGCGCTTGGCATTGAAGAGCGCATCTTCAATGTCCTTCGGCGGCGGCAGCACCTTCCGGCCCGTGAGGATATAGTGAACGTGCTCCACCATTGCGACCGCGAACCGCGGATCTTTGGCGGTGTGTTCACCCAGCCACTGCAGCGAGCGCCACCGTTCGCTCGCCGGCAGGTCCTCTCCTTCATAGCCCGCGCCGAACATATCTTTGAACCAGCCGCCCTTGCGCCGCCCGTACACGCCCTCGAATTTCCAATAGTCCTGAAACAGTCCGGCAACCGGGTCGATCGTCTTGTGGCAGATCACGCATTCCGATGCCTGCATCGTCGGGATTTCGTATTTCGCGGAGACTGCCGCCGCGTCCGTCACGCGCGCGGCCAGCTCCAGGACATCAATGCCGAGAAAGTGAAGGAAGTACACCCGCGCGCGCTGGCGGTTGCGGTTCGTCTCCGTCGTCGGAAAGCGCTTGAGATATTGAAAATGACTCAGTAGTCCAGCGTGCGGGTAGAAGCCCGTCGCCGACTCCTGGCTGTCCGGCTTGTCCCTGCCAATGAGCGCCTTCAGTTTAACCGGAATGTATTCAAACGGGTCGTCCGGGTTCTTGAACTTGGGCTTCAGTTCGTCGTAAATTCCATAGCCGCGAGAAGTAAATGGCGTGACCATGATGTAGTCCGCCGTCACGATTTCAGTGAACGGCCGGTCGTTTCGCACGATGTACTCGATCAGCTTCATCGGCTCGCCGAGCATCGCCTGGCGGTAGTCTCCAGAAAGTTTGTAGCGTGCCTTTTGCCGCGCTTTCTCGTCGGCAATCTGGCTCAAGTCGTGTTTTTCAGTCCAGCCGCGCGTGGTGCTGAAATGCTCGTAAGAGAGGGCATTCTCGGGAACGTCGTCGTAGCCGACGGTAAGAAAAATATCGTTGAATCCTTCGCGCAGCCGCGCGTGGAACGCATCCTCCTTCATCACCGCATCGAGAATCGCCGGGAGCGCCTTGCGGCCCTGACTGCCGAGCGCGGTAAGTTCTGCGGCAGTCGGAAGCCGGCCAGCCAGTTGGAGCGTCACGCGCCTCAACAACTTCGAGTCGTCCAGCATCAAAATGCCATCAAAGAACGGCTTCGCATTCTGTCCGTCGATATCGCGAGCCAGCGCTCCTGTTGCTGGCGGCGCCTTCACCTTGCGGACAAAATCCGCCAGCACGCGGTACCCCGCCGAGTCCGGTTTGAGCGCCTCTTTGCCGCCGTGCTTCAGCTTGCCGACCACTTTCATCAGCAGGCGGGATTCCTCGCCCACCGCCATTCCCGCCATCCGCGCGAACGCGTCGCGGTTGCGCCGCAACACATCATCTCGAGCCGCGCCTAGGCTGCGGTCAGGGTCCTGCAGAATGAACCGGCTCTCTTCCTCCTCGGCATCGCCGCCGGGCTTGTGGCATTTCAGACACGATTGCGCACCCACCTTGACCCAGACTTCATTGACAAAATAGTCGTCCATCCGCGCCGAGCATGCCGCTCCACTGTAGACCTTCTTGTCTTCGCCACGAGCAACTCCGGCGAGCCACGTGAGCGCAAAAATAGTAGTCAAAACGAAGCGCGTGCGAGAGGAATCGGTTGCGCTTTTTGTGCGGGCGCTCGACATAGTCTTCTCCTCCACCATGGGATAATGGCAGACTCTACATCTATATACCCGCAGGGTCGCACATATGACCCAAGTACTCCAAACAATGATAAATATCTTTCACGGAACATGACGTGACAAGCTGACCTTCATTTTCAAGCGTCGTCTGAGTTACCGGTGCGTCCGTGAACGGGGGACCTACTCGCCGAAATCCACGCGCATCGTACGCGCCGCGCCCCAATTACCGGCTTGATCGCAGGCTCGAATATGCGCGTACCACACGCCCGTGCGGGCCCCAATCGGCATCGCCGGCGTGAGCGTGCTAACGGTCATGGCCGGTGTTCCATTGGCATCCTGCGCGAACAGAACCGCGTAACCGGCGATACCGTTCGGATCTTCCGCGGTCCACTCAAAGCGCCCCCCCGCCCCGTTGGCGCGCGAAAGATCCACGTTGTCCAGCGTGAGAGTACTGCCGCGTTTGCATCCCGGGATCCCTTGCGAACTCAAGACGATTTTATTGACGATGCGCGGCGATAAATTCGGGAGCGCCTTGTCGAGCAACGCGCGCAAATCGACGCTCGCGTGCCGCCACGTGCCATCGGCGACGACCGCTTCAACTTTACCGATGGCCTTGCCGCCTTCGGGCGCGCTGCCGTCCCCGGTAAATCGAATGCTCATCCATTCGCCCAGCACTTCAACCAACAGGTCCGCTCGAAAACCCGCGTCGGCCTTGTAATCAAAATGCAATTGAGGAGAACGATCAATATACCACGCGTTCTTATGCAGCATGATCTGCACATCGGCGTCGTCATCGGGCACCTTGAACTTCATGGCGCGGCGTCCGAACGCCGCCTCTTTTGGATCCTTGAGCCATTCCATACGGCAATCGCGAAGCGCGTGAACGTGGCCTGTATGCTCTTCGAACGAGAGTCCGAAACTGCTCTCCATCGCCATCTGCCGGTGCTGCTGCGCGTCCATGACCGGCGCGGCGAATCGCATTTGAACGATGTCAGGACCCACTTTGTCATTCGACGTGTCGTGGCGAAAACTCAGCTTGAAGCCGGACGGTTCGAAATTTCCCAGCGTGTCGCGCAACCCGCGCAATTCGATCTCTACCGGACCTTCCGGCCACGGCACGCCTGCGGCCGCTGCATTGAAAATGATCGCGTTTTCGCCCGCGTTGTATTCCAGCCCGCGCCAGCCCGCATTGATGACCTGACCATTTACGATTAGCCTCAATGCCTCCACCTCCACGCCGTGCTCTTCCTGAAGCTGGAACGTCACCGTCTGCCCCGCGTGCGCCGCGCCTTCAGCCGGTTGCGTCTTCACGACCTGCGGCGCCGTGGTATCAAGATAAAATTTATAATGCACCGGCGCCGACCAGACTCCCGCACCATTCTTCATCGCCACGTGAAGATAATTCCAGCCGTCTTTCAGCTGCGGTGCGTCCTTGCGCGATAGCGCCTCCGACAGTTTCTCACCGTTCGCAATCTGCTGCTTGCCGGACGGATTGGACTCCGCGTTTCCATCCAGGCTCGACGCAAAATCCGTGATCCCCAGGATGTCACTGGTCTGCCACGAAAAGCGCAACGATTCCGCGCGGCCCGCTGGAAGCGGCTGGATGCGATGAATAAAATAGTCCATGCCGCGCCGGTTTCCGCGCCAGCCATTGTCATGCAAACTCATCCCGCGAATTTCCATCAAGGCTGCCGGCGTGCCCGTCTTTTCAAACAACCGCTGCAGCGGAATCGTCGAACGCCGCCACGCGCCATCGGAGATAAAATCCGCCGGCGGTCCCGCGCGGCTGGCAATGTCGCGCGATAGCTGATCGCGGCCATCTTCAAGATCAGTGAGCAGCAACGCGTGGGTCTGCCCGCTCTGATCGTACAGATGCAAATTCATCGGCGTCTCGAATGGAACTTTGTAATCCATCTGCACGTACGGCCAGTGGCGCAGCGCATAGCTGGCATTGCTGATCACAAATCCAAACGCTGAACCGTCGTTGACGTTGACCACGTGCACGCTTCGCGAATGCCCGTATGGCGCCCACGGCGGCCCCTCCGAACTGTCTTCCAATCGTGCCACGGGCGCGGCAGGCGAAACCTCCGAAAGCTGCAGCGGAAATGTCGACGGCACCATCTCCCGAACAGCTCCGACTTCCGCGGAAATCCATGGGGAAAAGACAGGCTTCGCCGCGTTGGCCGCAGCTTTCTCATCGTAGGTATAAGTCGCCGTCGTTCCCGCTGCTGCGTTCGTTCCACGATCCTGAAACCCAAGCAGCCGCAACGTCAGCGTGGCTCCGTTCGCCAGCACAGGCAGGTTCAACCGCAGCAGATCGACTTTCAATGTCTGCTTCAGCGAATCGAACTCCGCCAATTCACGCGGCACGTTGATGCCGTTGATATCGAGCTGCAGCGATTCACGGAGCACGCCCGAACCGCCCGCGTCGTCGAATAAGACGGTCACCGTGCGTCCGTCGCCGTCGGCTTCATAAGGCCAGATGACCCGCGCGATTTTTGGCGCGACCTTGTCGGTTTCCCGTGCGGTCAGCACCGAAACATCACTGATCGAATACGCCGCGCCGGCATGATTTCCATTCATCCCCGCCAGCAGGTAACCGTGGTTATCAAGGTTCCCCATCATCAAACGGAAATGACGCTGCCGGGGCTGATTGAAACCGCGCATGCGCCAGAGCTGCCGCCAGCTCGGCTGCAGATCAAATTGAACCGTGTGCCAGCGGCCATCGGCCTTGACGGGAATATCTCCCACCAGCGGCGCAAATTCATTCGATTCCTTCGGCCCGGTCATGCGCCAGCGAAACACCGATTGCTGGCGAGGATTGAAGCCGCGCCGCGCCGGCGCCGGCGTGTCGTTGCCGCCCGTCAAATCCACAAGGTACAGATCGACCTGCGCGCCCGGCTCAAGCCGGTATGCAAAGCGCAGAACGCCCTTCGTCTCCGGTTCCAGCGTCAGGCTCTTCCACTGCAACGCGAAGGGGCCGCCGCTTGTGCCGTTGACCACGCGCCACGCCGCCGTACCGCCCGCATTCAGCGCGCCTCCATTAAGGGGCTCCGCGTCGGCCGCCTGGAACGTCTCGCGCGCGGTGCTTAATGAGGCCTCGATTTCCGGCGGCAAGACCTGTGGTTCCACGCGCGTCAGCACTTCGCCGTCGAAACGATTGGTGACTTTGGCGTCGTCGTACATGCTCGCTTGCCGCGATTCAAACGGTGCTGCTTTCGCGCCGTCAAATGCGATGCGCACGCGCGAAAGCAGAAATCCGTTGTCCACCGTCCAGAATCCCACGCGTCCTTCCGGCAGCGGCTCGGGATCGTCGAACGTGAATGCGAGCACATTGTCGCGATAGAATGAAACCACCGGGCCCCTTTTCTCGAGCCTCAGGTGAAACCAGCGCTGATGCAATTCCGGCTTGTCCGGGTGCCGCACGCGGTCGCTGAAAATGCGCGCGTCCTCCTTGGAACTCTCCGCGACCAGCTTGCCTTTTCGATAGAGCCGCGTCCACGCGTTGTGGTCGCCGGCGAAAACGAGCGTGTATCCGGAGTCCAGGTGCACACCGTCACCGCTCAGCGCGATGTTGTAATCACCGGGACGCTCAAACGGCGGATCTTCTTTCTGCATCATCAAGGCGACATGCGCATCGACCGTCACGTCCCCGGAGAACACGTTTTTGTTCCACAGCGCCGCGAGCGTTTTGGTTCTGCCGCCAAACCACGACCAGCGCGGATCGCAAATCCATTTATTCAGCAATCCCCAGCGGCCGGATTCCACTTTCCAATCCGTCGGCGCCGAATTGAACGTGTATTCCAACAGGTTTGACGACGACACGCGAACCGTCTGCGGATCGCCCAGATTTTTCAGGCCTTTGATCGCGACGTAGTTCGCATCGGAAATGCTTTGCGGCGGCGCCAACGCCTCCGTTCGCGGCTGCGCTTTCAATTTTACGCCATCGATGTCCACCAGGCCGTTGCGAAACGCAATGCGCTTAATCGCGCCGCGCGGCAGCTTGACTGTGTTCGTGTCGTACCCTTCCCCACTGAAACTCGCCACGCCATCCTTGATCGTTAGAAGGGGCGCTCGGCGAAGATAAGCACCGTCTTTTCCGCAGCCAAGACTCACCGTCAGTTCCGAAAATTTGGGAGTATTGATAACGACAACTTGTTCGCCGGGGAACCGGTAGCGGTGCACGGCCCAGCCTGTTTTTTCATCACGATTCCATTCCAGCGCCGGGTTGGCCCACCGTTCCATGTCGTTCTCGGCGGAGAAAATGGCGTTCAATTCGCGCTCGGGATGGTGCGACGCCAGTACCGCCGCGCGGTCCACGGCCACGCGAACGTCATCGAAAAACACCGGCGAACCCGCCAGCGCGTACGCGCCGATTTGGCCGCGCGCCAAGTCCGGAACGCTCGTGTTGAAGATCTCATTTCCATCGATCAGGCATTTCACCGTGTCGCCGTTCCAATCGACACCGATACGGTAGAATTCATACGGCCGGTAGGCGGCCGGCTTCGCCGCGATCAACGTTTCTTTGCCCTCGGCGATGCGCACGAGTTCCAGGCGGTCGTACACCCCGCTGTCGCGAAGCACGGGCTTTCCGAGCTGAGCCGCATTCGTCGGTTCCGCTCCGCCGCGCCAGCGAAAGAGCATGAAATCGTTCGGCGATGTCAGCGCAAAGGCCAGCCCGAAGCCGCCGTATCCCACCGACTTCACCGCCATCTCCGCGGCGTAATCGCTCCAGCCCGCTTCGCCCGCGACGATCAGCGCCGCGCGTTCGTTGCCGATCGTCTCTGCTTCTTTTACCGGCGGGATGGCCACGCCTTCGGCCGGCGTGCCCCAGCGGAATTGCTCGCGCGAAACCACAAAATCGCGCGGTGTTTTCTCGCCCGGCCGCAGCATTTTCAACTTCACTTCGCCGCCGAATCCTCGCAGCAACAGTTGCTGCAACTGCCACGCGTCGTAGTCTTCCACGGAATGCCCGTCGATCTCGAGAAAAATATCGTCTTCCTGCAATCCCGCGCGCGCCCCCGCTGAACCGCCCGTAATGCGAGCGATGTGCAGCGTCCCCTCGTACTGCGAGAGCATGATGCCCAAACCGTAATCGGTCTCGCGCACCCGCTCATTATAGAGAGGGTCCTGCAGCGGCTGCTCGCTCCCGAAGGTGGCCCGCAGCGAGAATGGATTGGCACTGCGCTCCGGAAAGGCTAGCGCCGTCAATTCCCATTTGCCGCTCAGTGGCTTCCAGGCACCGCCTCCGCCGTCGCGCATGAAGCCATCCGCGAAATCCGTGTCTTTAAGCGCCAGACTGCGCCGCATTCCAGCGCGCACACCGGCGGCGATGACCTGCGTTCCGCTGCGTCCGCCCATGCCAATTTCCTGGACTGCGTCTGGCGTCCATTTCAAAATGCGCTTCGGCCCCATCCAGATGCTCAGTTCGCCACGTCGCCATAGCGCGCCAAGCATGCTCTCACCGCCCACCTGAGCCGATGGCATTTCTGCTTTCGCAAGGATCTCTGTTTTCTGATTCTGTAAGCGTTCGAGAACCACCGCGTTCTTTTTCAGCGCCAACCGCACGCTGCCCACGGGCGTGTAGGACACATAGAGATGCAACAAATCGGCATCGGCCTGCTGTACCGCCTGCGTTATTTCAAAAACCTGCTCGATCCAATAATCGTGCTGCTTGCTGTCTTCGTCATCTGAAACAGTCAGCGCTTTGTTATCGGAAAAGTCGGCCGGTGGCGCAGCGGGATTTTCGCGCTTTTTACCATCGGGCGCGGCGGGTGCGATTTTAGGCGTTTTAGGCGGCGTTTGAACGATGCGTTTGGAAACCGGAGCGGCCTTGCGCAGAAAAATCTTGGCGGCATAAGCAGCCATCAGGCAGAGCACAAACAGCGAGGCAAAAGTCATCCAGGACCGCACCGTTGAAGCTCTCCTGTTCGACACACCGATCAGCCTTTTGCATACTGAAGTATAGCGGCAACGGCGCTCCGTCACAGCCTCATTTAAAGACGCATTCGGCGCGCCCTTTACGCTTGGAAAACGATATTAAATTTCGCTGGTTTTCCGTGCCCAGATGGACGATAGCAACTCAAGCTGATTTCTCCACCGGGCTCCAGGCTAAAAAATGAAGAGTGCTGTCGCTTCAGTTGTCTCTAGATCCTTGGCGCCAAGGGAGTTAAGCACAGCAGAGGCGAGCCTGCGGCTGATTTTGAAAGTGGCGCAAGCCGCGCCTTGGCCTGCTCTTAAGGTCTCCGTTCACGCCGATCTTCCGGGCGGTCCCATTCCCCTGCGCAGTATGCAGTGTCAGAATGGGCTTTTCGTATTCAAAGGTCAACGTTTCAAAGCCGATTCGCTCGATTCGCTTCTCTTGCGCTCATTACTTCAGCAGCCCTGCCCGGATGCTCAGTCGTTTCTCATAGGCGCGCGCGATTTCGCGGGCGTCCTCGCACTGTTGCGGCAGTGCTCCAGCGCCTGCGACGTCAGTGAGGACGAACGCGTTTCCAAAATCGAGATTCTTTCCTCGCCGGCACATGTCACGATGGACATTCTGCAAGCGCCGTCGTCCGCTGAAGCCGATGGCACCCTGCGTCTCCTCTCTCGCGTCCGTTTCCGCTGCCCTGAAAGCGCGACGCCACTTGGCGTTCCACTTTTCCGGGCAGCCACGTACTGGACGTTCGCACGCCATATTTCTCCCGTGCCCGACCTTCCCGAGGACACCGTTCTCAGCGAGCTCATCGCGACCGCCACGGACGCCGCCCGCACGTTCAGCGGCAACGACGCCTTCGATCTCATCATGCGCGCCCGAGCGGCTGCAAAATCCGGTTATCCCATTCGTATCGACGACTGGCTGAACAGGTTGAACGTGTGCGGCGAAGCACTGAAAACGCGCGTGCGGGTGACCCTCGATCGCAGGGGCGAACTCTGCGTCGAACACGATCTCGTAACGGCCGATGGCCACGTCATTCCCGTTGAAGCGCTGCCTCAATCCGTGACCGCGCCGGAGGAAAAAAACGGTGCGGATGACACGCGCGGAAAATCCAAATCCTCCTCCAAAGTTGACAGCAACGATTGGATTCAGCATGGCGGCCGTGCCTACCGTTTGCCGCAACCTGTATCGCATTTCCGGTTGCCGCGGCGCCGCACGCTCAGCCACGATGCGGTCGCCGACTTTATCAGCGATGAACTGCCCCGGCTGAAGGCGGCCGGCGCCGAACTCGCGCGCGAAGTCGAAGACTTGCGCGTCTGCCAGGCCCTCAAGCCGGCCGTCAGCGTCAACCTCGCCGAATTCGGAGCCGATACCCTCCAGGCACAGTGGTGTTTTGAAACCGTGGGCGGAAGCGCCGACAGCGCCGAGAAACCCGAATCCATCGCGCCCGTCGAAATTCTCGCGGCCGCCGCCAACGGCCAGCGCTACCTCCGGCGCGGAAACACATTCGTTCGCGTGGACCGCGAAGCGGTCATCGCCTGCCGCCGGCAATTGGAGAACCTCGAAAGTTTCCGCGGCAAGGCTGGCGAGGCGCGGTGCGAAGAAATTCCAGAACTTTTGGCGTGGGCGCAAAAGGCGTCCGCGGACGTCCACACGCCTTGGAATGTGTATGTCTCCGAAGCGGTCGACGGTGCTCATAAAGTGAAAGACCAGCCTGCGTCGGTGAAGCTGAACCTCGATGTTGAAGAAGAAGAGGGCGAGCCCTGGTTCACTTTAAGCGCTACGTTCGATCATGGCGGCGAGCAGCTCAGCGAAGACGACATGCGTCAGATGGTGAAGGAAGGCAAAAAATGGTTTCTGAAAGGCGATGCCTGGATCAAGGTCGATTCCAAAGCGCTTGAAAAATTTGACAAGAGCGTCGAGAGCACCGGCGTCACCCGGCATCGCGGCCGGTCCAAGCAGTTGTATTACCGTTTCAAGCCCGCGTCGCGCGACCGCGTCACCGAAATTTTCAGTCTCGCCGGCACCGTTCAACACGCCGACAAATACCGCCGCTTCCTGGATCAGCTCCGCGGCTTCAATTGCATCGAGCCCATCAAACTTCCGTCGTCGTTGACGCTCACGCTGCGCCCCTACCAGCAGCAGGGTTTCGAATGGCTGGCGTTCCTCGCGTATTACGGCCTCAACGGAATTCTAGCCGATGACATGGGCCTGGGGAAAACCGCGCAGACCATCGCCGCGGTCACGCGCATGAAAGAAGAGTCGGGTTCAGCGCCGTGCTTGATCGTCACACCGACATCGCTCGTGGATAATTGGCGCAACGAGTGCGCGAAATTCAGCCCGACTCTGAAAGTGCTGATCTACCGCGGCTCCCCGCAGCGCCGCGACGCCCTGCGGCAGGAGCTGAAAGACTACGACGTTATTCTCGGAACGTACGCCACGATCCGAAACGACGCCTCGCTGCTGCGCACGACGAGCTGGCGCTACGTCATTCTCGACGAAGCGCATTTCATCAAGAACTCCGCGGCCGCAACGACCAAGGCCGTGAAAACGATTCCCGCGCGCCACCGCCTGGCGCTCACGGGCACGCCCATCCAGAACCGCCTGACCGAACTCTGGTCGCTTTTCGATTTCCTGATGCCCGATTTCCTCGGCCGCCAGATGCGTTTCCGCGACACCTTCGAAGAACCCATCACGCGCATGCAATCCGGCCGGGCCGAATCAAAAGAGGAACAGCAGCACGGCGAAGACGCCGCCGAGCGCCTTCGCGAGCGCATCAAGCCCTTCGTTTTGCGCCGCTTGAAAACAGACGTCGCCAAAGAATTGCCGCCCAAAATCGAGAACGATTTATTCTGCAGCCTGTCGCCAGAACAAGTCGCGCTCTACCGCTCGTTCGCGGAATCCGCCGAAGCGAAAGAAGCCGTCAGCGAAATGGTCGATAAAGGAATCGACGGCTCCTGCACCGCGATTCTCGCCGCTCTGACGTCGTTGCGCAAAATCTGCAATCATCCCGATCTCATGTGCCTGCCTAAAAATCAGGGCCGCCAGCACATCACCGAGCCGCAACCCGGCTACGAGGAACGGTCCGGAAAACTCGAAGCCCTGGGGGAGTTGCTCCAGCAGTGCCATGAAGGCGGGCATCGCGCGCTCATCTTCTGTCAGCAGACGACGATGTTGGACATCCTCTCGCACTACCTCAACAAGCATGGCATGAAGCATCTGCGCATCGACGGCCAAGTGCCTGGCACCGCGCGCCAGGGGCTGGTCGAAAAGTTCAACGCCGATGAATCGCTCGAAGCATTCCTGATCTCCACGCGCGCGGGCGGCGCGGGACTCAATCTCACCGGCGCCGATACCGTGATTTTCTACGATCACGACTGGAATCCGGCGAACGACCAGCAGGCACAGGACCGCGCTTATCGCATCGGCCAGAAGAAAACAGTGAACGTCTATCGTTTGATCTGCAAAGGCACGCTTGAAGAAAAAATCCTGCGCCGCCAGCACATCAAGAAAATGCTCGCCAACTCCATCGTTCAGCAGGATGTCTCCGGCGTCAAAGATCTCTCGCGCGAAGAACTGCTCAGCCTGTTTACGCTCAGCACCGACGAACCTGCCCAGGCCTGATCGACTGTTCATTTCGCAAAAGGCCGTCCCTCTATTAAACTCAAATCATGCTGACCCAATGTCCCAATCCGCTTTGTAAACTGACCTTCGAAATTCCCGATGAGCGCGCGGGGAAAAATGGACCCTGCCCGTCTTGCGCTCAGGTGATCACGTTTCGTTCGCTTGATATACTTCGCGAAATCGAGCGCCAGCATCAACTCCGCCGGGATCAGCCGCAGCGTAAACCCGGCTCGCATTCTGGAACTCCCGACACATTTTCCGCGCTGCTCGAAGACGTGCGCAGCCTGTGGAATGTGGGATCCATTTTCCGCACCGCCGACGCCGCCGGTTTCGGCGCGCTCTATCTGTGCGGAATAACGGGCTGCCCGCCGCAGAAAGCCATCGCGAAAACGAGTTTGGGGGCGGAAGACCATGTAGCCTGGTCGCACCATTCGGGCGCGTTGGAGGTCTTGCCGGAATTACGCGTTCAAGGTGTTCAGATCGTCGCGCTCGAGAAAACCGGCGCCAGCGTCCTGCTCAAGGATGCCTTGGATCGGTGCTTGTTGAAGCCGCCATTGTGTTTGATTGTCGGAAATGAAGTGGCTGGCGTCTCAGCCGAAGCCCTCTCGCAGGCCAGCCTCGTCTGCCATCTGCCGATGCACGGGATGAAAACATCCCTGAACGTCGCAGTCGCTTTTGGCATAGCCGCGTACGCCATCCGCGAACGGGCACAGCCTATTTCTGAGCGGACTTCGCCTTGATGCTCTTGACCGCGTTCTCACAAATCTGCATGACAGGAAGATTTTTCGCGCTAAGCATGGGGGGGGTTGTCGGAAAGCGTAATTTCGCCTCCTTCAAATTCTTGTCCATCTGCACGGCATGATCGATGTTTTCCGCGAATTTTGCATTCTTCAATAAATCCGAAAAAAGCGTGTTGATCTGTGAATAAGCATCCGTGCGAAGGTCTTTATTTTTTTCCTGAACGAATCGGTCTCTCGCTTCTTCACACCAATCCAGCAGCATGCTGAAACACCTTTGCGCCGTACGGTCGGCGTTGAAATCTGTGGCCGCCATCGATTCCCGTTTGAAAACGGTGGAACAAGCGCGCACGTAAGCAGTCCGTTCCGCTTTCATCTTTTCAGTCTTGAACAGGTCATGCACCTTCATGAGGTTGTCCAAATAGGCGGAAAATATGGGCGCCAATTTAAGATTGGCTGGAGGATCGGGTTTTGTAATGTCACGGCCGAAAGCCGTGTTGATGTCCGTAATGCTCTGGGCTCGAACCTGCTTCTGAGTTTCCGCCGGAAATTTTTCCCATACCTCGGCCAGTTCGCGGCCGTATCTATCGAGCATGCCGCGGGTCGTTTCAGCGGCGGCAGCGTAAACCGAGGCGCTCGAAACAAGCAGAAGCATCACACACAGTCTGAGTTTTCGTGGAAGGGTGCACATGGACGGAATCCTCAATAGTCGCGGTATCGTATTAAAAAACGCATCCCTCGACAAGTCTGTAAAATTAGACGGGTGAGGATGCCGCTGCATTCAAACTATTGAGCTGTCTGTCGAATCCTAGAGGGAACGGTTGAGTATCCGCTCGAGTTCCGTGAGCAGCGAAGTCGCTTCGGCTGGACGTTTAAGGAAGCCCTGCGCCCCGAGTTGCAGCGCGCGGTCAGCATCGCTTTCAGTTAATTCGCTGCTTGATGTCAGTAATATCGGCACATTTTTTAAGGCCTTTGTGACGCGAATTTTTTCCGCCAATTTCCAAGGTTCGTTTTGCGAAGCCGCACAATTAATCACAAATAGCGCGGGATGATGATCGAGCGATTTAAGCAGCGCGTCGGCATAATTGCTCGTGGTTATAGTCTGATGCCCGAGTTCCTCGATGGCCTGAAGAATGTCCGTCATCGGGTCTTCCGCTGACACCGTCACCAGCACACGGCGCCGCCCGACTTCATGACGCGCTTTAAGAAAGGCTTCGAAATCAGCGACCTTTACCTTCCAATATCCATTCGCCAGTTTTATTGCCGGTAGACGGCGTTGATAAATCCACTGCTTGACCGCCTCGCCAGTCAAATTCATAATCTTCCCAATCTCATTGGGAGACAAGAATCGCTCTGAAGCTGAACGTTCACTCGGTAACGATACACCATAGGCTGCTGCCTGTTCGGCTATCAGCTCACGGGATTCCTCTTTTCGTTTTTTTCGCTTCTTTTGCATACCCACCCCTTCAAATCGCGCGTGCTATCCTTTGCATTTCCACTTCATCTGTCAACCATTATTCTTACGCAAACCCTCATGGGACAAAATCTTACAAGTTCTTGATAGACAGGGCAATCCTTCCTCCTGTCGCGAAAAACGCGCCCCGCTGCACGGTATATGAGGATATAAGCATTAGGTTTGCCAGACCTCATTTACCCTCTGTTTTTAAGTGGTTTTTACAATGATCCCTCGTTTAAGCGGTCCTCGATTTGATGCCGTCTCCGCTATACCCCTTCGACACGGTTCGATTTCCGCCACCAATCCAGCACAACTTTTTTCGACTCTTTGCCAACGGCCGGACCTCTTCTGGCTGGATAGTGGAACGAAGCTAACTTCGACAGCGTGGAGTTACCTCGGAATGGATCCGCTCATGAAGCTTGAAGTTCAATCAAACAAAGTTGTTATAGAGACAGGTGGAGTCAGACACGTTCAGCGTTCCAGCGATCCAGTGGGCCATGCGCTAGAGCTGCTGACACAGGTGCAAAAACCGTTGCTTATACCTTCTGGCGCTCCACCTTTTTGCGGCGGCTGGGTCGGTTACTTCTCGTATGACTTCTTTAACGAGACCAAGTCATGTGGAGTGGCTGCGACCCCACTTGCGGTCTTTAATTTTTTTAAGGGAATCCTTGCCTATTCTCATCGAACCGATCAATGGTGGTCCTGTGACTTACTTTCTGCGACAGAAAACATCATGGCGCAGAGTAATGCTACATATTTGAAGTCTCTTGCAGTATCTCCAATTGCAATTGCAATTGCGTCTCGACTGCCTGCGGCGAGTTTTGCCGGATCTAATTTTGCACCCGGTCAATACATCAGCCAAGTCAACCGCGTGTTGGACTACATTCGCGCTGGCGATATCTACCAAATCAATCTGGCCCAGCGTTTTTCATGTCCCTGGCCCCATCCGCCTTCCTTACTTTTTGAGTCCCTTCGCGAGCAAAGTCCCGCCCAATATGGAGCGTTTCTCGGTTCCGGCCTCTTGGGGAACGATCAGGCTATTTGCAGTATTTCGCCGGAACTCTTCCTGAGCGTGCGCGGTGACAAAATTACAACGCGCCCCATCAAAGGGACGCGGCCACGCGATGCCGATGCGAGCTCAAACGAAGGCGCCCGGCGTGAACTGGCTGGCAGCAGCAAAGAAATTGCCGAACTCAACATGATCATCGATCTGGAGCGAAATGATCTCGGGCGCATCTGCGATTACGGTTCGGTCCGCGTTACTTCCGCGGGCGACGTCGAAGAGCTGCCAACACTTTTTCACCGTGTCGGAACGGTTGAAGGCCGCCTCCGCATGGGCTGCACGCTCAGCGATATTCTTCACGCGACCTTCCCTGGCGGCTCAATTACCGGAGCGCCCAAGATCCGGGCCATGCAGATCATCGATGAACTGGAGCCGGATGCGCGCGGGGCTTATAGCGGCGCCATCGGCTGGATCGGTATCAACGGCGACCTGGACTTGAGCATCGCGATCCGGACCGCGCTTTTCGATGGTACACATGGCGTCGCGCACTATCATGCTGGCAGCGGCATCGTGGCCGACTCGATCCCCGAAAAGGAGCATGAGGAAACGCTGCATAAGGCCGCTGCTTTTTTTCGCGCCACTCAGACAACCTTTCAACCCTGAGCCTTCTTAAGAAACCGAATGGACGACACTCTCTACAGCATCAACGGCAACATTGTTGCCCCCGAAAACGCCGTGATTCCGGTGACAGACCGCGGCTTTCTCTATGGCGACGGTGTGTTTGAAACGCTGCACGCGTACGGTCAGAGTCTTTTCCGGCTGCAACAACATTTGGATCGTTTAAACGACGGCATGGAACGCCTGTGCTTCGGCGAACGGCCATCGCAGAAAGTGCTCGCGCAATGGGTGCATGACGCGGTCGAACGCGCGGCATTCTCTGAAGCCAATGTGCGGCTGACCGTCACACGGGGCTGCGGACCGCGCGGCCCCTCGGTCAAAGGCCCCTTCGTACCCAACGTAATTATCACGATTACGCATTTTCTGCGGCCACCCGATTCGCGCTTTACAGAAGGCGTCAGCGCCATAATCGCCTCATTCCGCCGTCAGGAAACGGCCGCCACCGCGCGCTTGAAAACCTTGAATTACATGGATCAGATTCTAGCCAAACGCGAAGCAGATCTGGCCGGCGCCGATGAGGCCCTGCTCCTCAATAATGCCGGACTGCTTTGCGAAGGTTCCGCCTCGAATATTTCTCTCGTGCGAAACGGCGTCGTCACCATCCCCGATCCCGAACGCGCCGGCGCGCTGCCCGGTATTGCGCAACTCACCGCGCTTCAAGCGGCGCGAAATTTGAAAATCCCTGTCACCGTCACCACGCTGAGCCCCTGGGACCCGGCGCGATCAGACGAAGCGTTTCTCTCCGGCTCCATGCGCGAAATCACACCGCTCATTAAGATCGACGACTCCCTGATCGGCGGAGGCAAACCCGGCCCTATCACACAAATGCTGATTGCCGAGTTCCGCGGGATCATCGAAAAGGAATGTGCCCCCTTTAAATATCCCTCCAAATGAAAACGCGCGGATCGCTCCGCGCGCTTTTTAAATTTTTTCTCTACGTCTTTGCGGTAAACGTGCCGTTACTTCGCGCCCAGATCCTTTAACACTTCAGCGACATGCTCCGCCGGTTTCACCGTCAAATAGATGCGTTCCACTTTGCCGTCCTTGCCAATCACCACCGTGTGGCGCTTGCGCGGTTCGAAGCCGAACGTGCCGGCCAGTTCGCCCTTTGGATCGGAGAGCAGATTGATTTCCATCTTGTATTTGTCGTGAAATTTCAGCTGATCGGCCGGCGAGTCGGCAGACGCTCCGAGCAGCACGTAGCCTTTATCCGCAAACGCTTTCGCGTCCTTGCTGAAGCCGCAGGATTCCACCGTGCAACCGGGCGTGTCCGCTTTGGGATAGAAAAACAGAACCACGCCGCTCTTGCCTTTAAATGAGGACAATTTCACTTCTTTACCATTCTCATCCATGGCACTCACGTCGGGAACAACATCGCCAACTTTCGTTGCTTTCACCTTCTCCTCCGCCAGGACTCCCAAGGCCATCACCGACACCATCACGATCCACGCGCTGCCATTCTTCAACAACATGTTTCCCCTCTCCTTTTATGAGTACCCATGAAACGTGAACGATAAAGACGAGCTCATATTCAATTGATTAGTTGGGACTGTCGGCGGGTGAATGCACCCTTTCAAGGAAGCGCACCACCACACCGCGGTCGTGAGCCAGTATTGTCACCCGTACGCGTCGGCGCCGTCCGCCGGATGAGATCGTGACGATATAGCTTTTCTTCTCTCCCGGCCAGTGCAGCACGCGTCGCAGATACGCCGCCAGCGCGGCGGTCAACGTCACGGGAAGATGCCCCACATAATCGATACTGTTCTTGTCTTTGTGCTTCTTGGAATTCTCGTCGCACGAATTTTCACATTGCTCTGATTTCGCCGGTGCCGTATGCGGTTCAAGATGCCGCAGGCTCAACACCAGACGCTCCCCTTGGCGCACCGCTCGAAGCTCCGCGGGATAAGTCCTTAGCGGCAACGCAAAAATCAGTGGCGCCATCGTCTCGACGATGTGGTTGCGTTCTTCTTCAGTAAACTTTTCGCGAACAATCTGATTTACTTTGGCGGGATCAGTGGCAACAGCCTCCGTCAGCCGAGTCCACAGACTGTCGAGACTGTCATCCCCCAGGCCCCAGGGGCGCTCCGTGTCGCTCATCTGGCGCGCCTGAAGATAGGCGTTTAGGTACCGGGCGAGTAGGTCAGGCCCCGGTGCCGGTGTTGGGCTCTGTCGCGCGTTCATGTTTCCTGTGTACGCCGTAAATGGCCCCGCGGCAACTTTTTTCGGAGCGCCCTAAAAAATTAACTTGCCTGCCGGGATCAAGTCACCTGAGCGGCATATTGACTTTAACACCCCCGGGTTTAACATTCAATTTCATGGAAACGCTGACCGTACATCTTCCAGAAAAGCTCAAGCAATTCGTGGAGGAACGTGCCGCCGCTTGTCATAAAAGCGCCGACGATTACGTCTGCGCGCTCCTTGAAAAAGACAGACAGATTAAAGAAGAACAGGCTCAAAAATACGCGGTGTTGAAAAAAGATATCGCCGTCGCGATCGAACAATCTGAACGTGGCGAATCGAAACTCTATACCTCTGAAACTTTGGATGAATTCTTTGAAGAGATCAAATTTGAAGGCCGAAGGCGTCTCGCGGAGATAAAGTCGAAAAAAACGTGAGGCAATTCGAGATAGTAAAAGCTGCCCGCGCAGATATGACAGAGATTTGGCTTTATATTGCTGCGGACAATGAACAAGCTGCGGATCGATTGGATGATCAGCTCAAAGAACGCATGCAACGGTTGGCCGAGATTTCCTAATCTAGGGATGCTAAGCCCCGATCTGGCACCCACGGCTCGCTTTTCAGCTGTCAAACCTGAACGCCGAAATTACAACCGCTCCGCCGCCAGATCCGCCAGCGCGCTGCGCTCCGATTTCGTCAGCGTCATGTGTCCCACCAGCGGGGAGTGCTTCAGGCGCTCCACGCAGTAGGTCAGCCCGTTGGAACTCGCGTCGAGATACGGATTGTCGATCTGCTGCGGGTCGCCGGTCAGGATCAGCTTCGTCCCTTCGCCCACGCGGCTGATGATCGTTTTCACTTCATGCGGCGTTAAATTCTGCGCCTCGTCCACCACCACGAACATGTTCGCAATGCTGCGCCCGCGGATGTAGGTCAGCGCTTCGAGCTCCAGCAAGTCTTGTTCAAAAAGCTGTTCGCGCGTGAGCGGGCTCGGCGACGAACGGCCGTGCAGTAAATATTTTAAATTGTCGAAAATCGGCCCCATCCACGCCGTCAGCTTTTCGTCTTTGCTGCCGGGCAGGTAGCCGATGTCGCGCCCCAGCGGCATGATGGGCCGCGAGACCAGAATTTTTTCGTAGCGCTTATCCTTGATCACGCGCTGCAGACCGGAGGCGATAGCCATCAGCGTCTTGCCGGTCCCCGCGCGGCCCACCAGCGTCACGAGCTGCACCGTATCATCGAGCAGCAGTTCAAACGCCATGCGCTGTGTCGCGCTGCGCGGCGCAATGTTCCAGGTGCGGTCGTATTCCTGCGTCAGCGGCACCAATTCTTTGCCGATCAGATCCGTGCGCGCCAGCGCCGTGTGCTTCGGGTTCGCTTCGTTCTTCAGCAGCACAAATTCATTCGGTGCCAGCGGGTTGTCGGGAATATGAGGAATCGGCACGCTCTTGTCGCCGTAAAACATGTTCACCATCTCGGCCGGCGCCAGCAATTCCCGCCAGCCCAGGTACAGGCTGTCGTAATCTACTTTCTGTTGCTCGAAATCCTGTACGCGAAGTCCCAGCGCGTCCGCTTTCACGCGCGCGTTGATGTCCTTCGACACAAATATGACGCGCTGGCCTTTTCGCTGCAGCGCGAGGGCGACCGAGATGATCTGGTTGTCGGCGTTATCCGGTTTCAGTCCGGCCATGATCAGGTGATCGCGTACTTCCTGGTGCAGTACGATCTGCAGCACGCCGCCATTGCTCATCGGCACGCCATCGCCGAGATTGCCTTCGACGCGATGCTTATCGATGGAGCGGATCGCTTCGCGCGCGTTGCGGCCCAGTTCATCGTTGCTGCGCTTGAAACGGTCCAGTTCTTCGATGACCGCAAGCGCCAGAATAATGCGGTTGTCCTTGAACGCGAAAAGCGCGCCTGGATTATGCAGCAGGACGTTGGTATCGAGAACGAACGTCTTTACGCCATCGCCGGAGTCGGACAATCGGAAGTCTTCTGCTCGTGTGGTCGAAGCTGTGGCTGGTGGCGTCACGTCAGCGGGCATTCATTCCTCCTTCAATCCCCCTCTGCCTTTCAACCGTCGAAGAACGGTCGATCTCGATACTGCATCCCAGGGCCGGAATTTTTTCAACATCACCACACCCAATGTTCCATTCGGTTCATATCCCGTCGCCAGCGAATAACCAGCGTCGATCAGCTTCGATCCCGCGGGGTAAAGCGGCAGCACCTTCGCACCCGCCAAAGGCCATTTCGCCTTCAACACGCCCGCGCCGAGTGCCACGCCCAGCAGCGGCGAAACCGAGAGCATGTCGCCCGTGTAATACGTCGTGGCCAGCGATGGGATTTCCTCGAGCAGCGGATTCATCCATCCCCCTGCCGGATGGACGTTCGGCGTCGATACAAAAACCACGGTCTCCGCTTTCGGCGTCGCGATCTTCATCGGCGCCGCGGTGGCCTTGGGATCCAGCGGGAAAAAATTGACGCCATCGATTTCCGCGTAAATGAGGGCGCCTCGTTTCGTCGCGCTATCCAAACTTTCCAGCACGATCACCGCCGCGCCTTCACCGGGAATAATGCCGTCATTCCACGCCCCGCTGCGACTGATCTCTCTGTTGGCGAGTAAATGATTGAACGCCGCCTGCGCCAGATTTTCGCTCGCGCCGACGATGACAATGTCGCCCGCGCCAGCAGCGATCTGATCGTACGCAAACAGCAAGGCTTCCACGCCTGCCAATCGCGTTCCCGAGAACGTTGCCGACGCGCCGCGCAACCCGAATTCAATGCACATCAGCGACGAGGGGCTGTTGGCGTAACTTTGCGTGAACGGCAGCGGCTGAGCGAATTTTGGATTCGAGTTTTTAACTTTATTCCAGAAAATACCCATCGCTTCCAGACAACCCAGCATCGTGCCGTAGGCGCATCCGATTTCACTTCCGGCCGGACGCGATTCAGGCGCCAGCAACGCCGCATCCGCAAGTGCGCGGCGTGTCGCGCCGAGCGCCAGCGCGCTGGTGCGGTCGATGAAACTTTTGATGTGGGGCAGTTCGCTCTCGACGTTAAAATCCAGCACTTCGAAGCCCCAGGCTGGAGCGCCTTCGGCCACTTCGAATGCCGTAATTTCAGGGGTCGGATCCGGTGGTGCGGCGCGACGCCCATCCAGAAGTTCATCCAGCGGAGCCGGGCAGACCCAGCCCATTCCGGTGATGACTACACGTCGCGATGGTGTTGCGATGGTGCGCTTCCTCAATCAGAATGATGCCCTGTTCACGCCTGTTCTTTTATTACCCCGCCAGGACTCAATAACAACGTACTTACCAAAACTTAATGTGATTGGCGAGCCGGTTCATGGGCCGCAACACCCTCCGCTGCTTTCAATTCTTTGCCACAGCGCGGACATGCCGTTGCCGTGTTCGATACAAATTCCATGCACCATTTACACGGACGCGTCGAACGGATCGCGATGTACCGGATCAACACCGTGAGAATGATTAATCCAACAATTAAAAAAAGCAGAACGCCAGTGATGATCGAGAGCCAATACTCGACGACTTCCTGCTGATCTTCAGGCAGGCTTTGCGCCGCGGCGGCAAGAATCGGTAGCCAAACACCCATTAACTTTAGTCGCTCCGCCCGTTCCTTGAAATCCAAAAT
>Ga0163144_10005377_pt1 | contig 28403 bp, 22 predicted proteins | sample OliLak19BULKMAT1_FD_123175 | JGI IMG/M metagenome (GOLD analysis project Ga0163144, IMG submission 123175) | Freshwater microbial mat bacterial communities from Lake Vanda, McMurdo Dry Valleys, Antarctica - Oligotrophic Lake LV.19.BULKMAT1 | ecosystem: Environmental > Aquatic > Freshwater >... | reverse complement strand
GGCGCAGTTCGATGTTCTGCTTCTGAAGGTCGGCCATGGTGCCCGCGCCGGAGCCGATCGAACTACGCATCAGGTCGGCCGCGGCCCGGGCCTCATCGCGTTCGCGGGTGAGTTCGGCGTTGCGGGCGGTGAGGCTGTTGTTGGTCTCGTAGAGCCGGTCGTACTCACCCTGCCCCACGCAGCCGCCCAACAGGGATGCAACCAGGGACAGGCCGAGCAGGGCGAGCGTGGCTCGCGCGCCGGGGCGGACATTGAGACGGGACTGCGACGCGGTCATCATTTCGGAACCTCCTTGGTGCTCGGTGCGTGCGCTTCTCCGAAGCGCGAGCGAACCCTTGATCGTGACGTTTTCCTGATGGGTCGGTATGGTACCTAGACCCGGAGCGGTTGCGGGGCAACTTTGGCGGATGGACAAGCGCAAGGCCTGCGCAGCGAGTTGGGGACCCGCTGACATTGGTCGGTGCGATGCTCCAAGTATCGGTGAGAGCGCTGATTGCGCATGAATCAGCAGCGGGCAAGTGGACAATTGGGGACTACCTGTTGGCTGCCGACAAGTGCCGGTTTTTGAGGTTTGACGCGATGGCGGCCCAGGATGCCGTTCATCCGCCGGTGTGCCCTGCCTCGGTGCTCTGCGAGGTCAGCGAAGAGACGCCGGATGGGGGTGGCGGTGGGGGTGTGGATGGGGGTCGGCTGCACGCCCGGTGCAGGCTCCTGGCGTGTGCGACGCCGCACGAGGTGGATCGACACCCGGCAGCCGCGCAAAGCGTGCGCATCGCACGGCCCGATTGCATCCTGATCCCTGGGTTGGTGAACGCCCACTCGCACCTGGACCTGACGCACATCGGGGCCCGGCCGCACGACCCTGGTCGCGGATTTTCTGCGTTTGTCGAGGTGGTCCGGGATGGGCGGCGACAACTCGACCACGAAATTGCCGGATCGGTGCGCCTGGGGGTGGACCTGTCGCTCGCCGGGGGCGTGGTCGCGGTGGGTGATATCGCCGGGGCGCCCCTGGGCCGACCCAGCCTGGCGCCATGGCGGGAACTCCGCGCTTCGCCCCTGCGCGGCGTCTCTTTCCTGGAGTTCTTTGCGATCGGAACCGGATTGGAACGGGGGTTGGAGCGGATTGCGGCGGCGCTCTCTGAGGCGGATGCAGAGGGACCCGGCGCAGGCGGCGGGGTTGGGCTGGCGCTCCAGCCCCACGCGCCCTATACGGTCGCCCTGCGGGCCTACGAGTGGGTTGTTGAGCACGCTCGCACCCTCGCCGCCACCCACCTGGCGGAAACACCCGACGAGCGAGCGTTCGTGGCCCGCGGCACCGGCCCGCAGCGGGAGTTCCTGGAAAGCCTGGGGCTGTGGGAGCGTTCGATCCTGAACGATGTGGGGCACGGCAAAACCCCCGTGCAGTACGTGGGCTCGATCTTGAAGCGGCACACGTTCCTGGCCGCTCACATCAATGATGCGAGCGATGACGACATCGAGGTTCTGGCCAAGACCGGTACCCACGTGGCCTACTGCCCCCGGGCCAGCGACTACTTCGGAGCCCACCACCACTTCGGCCCCCACCGCTACCGCGACATGCTTGGCGGCGGCGTCAACGTCTGCCTGGGCACGGATTCGATCATCAACCTGCCTGCGGACAGCGTTCACGGTGCGGAAGCCAGGATATCGGTGCTCGATGAGATGAGGTTTCTCTACCAGCGCGACCGCACCGATCCTGCCACGTTGCTTGCGATGGCGACGGTTCATGGGGCCAAGGCCCTCTCCCTGGAGCCTCGCGAGTTTTCCTTTGAGCAGGGGGTGGACCTCGCCGGGCTGGTGGCGGTGGCCGGAGAGGGTTCCACGTCGCTCGGAGGCCGTTCACCGCTGCACCACGTCGTCTCAGGAACCGGCCGCCTGGAGATCATGGTCGTCGGCAAGCAGGGAGAAAGGCGCGCACCGAGCCCCGCGACGCCCTAACGTCCACCCACATGGCCAAGGCCACCAACGATGAAGACTCCCCCTGGCTGATGCCGGTGCTGGTGATCGCCGCCCTCGGCCACACGCTGCTGGAACGGATCCGCCACTTCGGCCAGTTCGTCCGGTTTGCCGGCAACACGTTCCGCGGCCTGCGCGCGTTCAAGTCCTGGGGCCGGCGCGACCGGCTGTGGCGGCAGCTCTACTTTGTCGGCACGACGTCCGTCCCTGTCCTGGCGATCACCGGCGGGTTCATCGGGATGATCCTGGCCTTCGAGGGGTTCCGCCAGTTCCAGTCGATCGGGCAGGAGGGTCGGCTGGGCGGGGTCATCAACCTCTCGGTGGTGAAGCAGATCGGCCCGGTGCTGGCGGCGGTCATGCTCGCCGGGCGCGTGGGCTGCGCGCTCACCGCCGAGCTTGGCTCGATGCGGGTAACGGAGCAACTGGACGCGATGCGCGCGATGGGGACCGACCCGGTGCGCGTGCTGGTGGTGCCGCGGTTTATCGCGTGCGTCGTCATGATCCCGCCGCTGACCGTCGTCTCCAACCTGTGCGGGGTGCTGGGGGGCTGGCTGATCACGACCAAGTTTTACGACGCCGACCCGATCCTGTACATGCGGTTTTCCGAGATCTTCGTGTCGTGGTTCGACATCATCAGCGGGCTGGTGAAGTCGGTCTTCTTCGGCGGGGCCATCGGCGTCATCGCCTGCTGGAAGGGGTTCAGTTGCAAGCCCGGGGCGGAAGGTGTGGGCGAGGCCACGACCGACTCGTTCGTCACCAGTTTTCTCGCGATCATCCTGCTCAGCCTGGTGCTGGCCAAGGTGCTCAACGACATCGACTTCTGGATCCACGGCGGGGTTGATTCGGTGTTCCGGTAGGGCGGGCGAAAGGGGAATCGCCCCGCGCTTCGGCCTCGTTACGGCTTCTTGTTGGCCTCTCGCCAGGATGACGTCCCCCGTCGGCGCGGCGCGAACGCGAACGCGAGCGAGACGGTGCACAGCAGCCCGGAAAACGTCGCCAGCGGGAGCGTCCACGAGGCCGCGGAGAGGGCGTTGCCGAAGAAGTTGTGCGTGGGCCCGATGCGCCCGGCCTGGGGCATCAACTGCAGGGCGGCCTGGAACTGCCACGTGTTCTCCTGCAGTTCCCCGTCCCGCGGCTTTTTGACGCCGCGGGTGGTGGGGTAGCGCAGGCGGGGGTGCTGCTCGATGCCGCCCTCGCGCTTGAACTCGTAAAAGTCAAAGACCCAGTCTTTTTTCCACACGCTGCCCCAGGTGCGCGGGTCGGTGCCGGGGCGGGGGGTGCGCGTCACAATCACCAGCCGGATGGGCAGGTCGCCCGAATCGATCTGGTCCGTGAACTCCTGGAGTTCCAGCCCCGACATGGGCGCAAAGGCCAGCAGCCGCATCCAGTCTTCGTGGCTCTTGAGCCCGGGCAGGTCGTACTGGCGGGGGATGCTTACATGCAGGCGCTTTTCATCGTCCCCATAACGCACGACCAGTTCGCGCGGCTCATTACCCACGCCGGCGTCGGTCAGCGTGATCGGGCGGCCCGCGAACGTCACCTTGCGCATGTCGATCGCGCGGAAGGCGTTGATCTCACGCTTGTTGGCCTCGTGGAACTTTGAGACGCGGTAGGCCACGCCGCCCACAGAACCAAGCATGGTCAGGAACGAACCCACCGCCAAGCACCAGGCGATCTTGCGACCGGTCTCCATGCGTTCCTTCCATCGGCCCTCAGTGGGCCGCGGGGGCGGGGGTTGAGGGTGTGTGTGGCGCGGGTTCGCCGTGGGCGGGGGGCGCATCGGTCAGCGGGCGGGAACGGTTCTCGGAACTGACCACGGGCGCGTGCTCGTGCACTGCGGCGTGGCCGTGGGACATGACCTCGGCGTGGACGAGCGCGAACTTCTCCGGCCCCCACTCCGTCATCCACCGCTCGCGGGCGGCGGTCACCATGGGCTTGCCACCCGCCTGCGTTACCTGGTTGCCGGTGCCTCCGGCGACCACCTGCGGGGCCTTGTAGTCATAAACCGCTCCGCGGCTGAACAGGTCCAGCCCCGTAAAGAACAGGAACAGGCCCAGCGCGAAGAAGCAGAAGCACATGAGGATTGAGTTCATGGGGTTGTCGTACTTGAGCTGCATGAAGTAGCCCATGACCAGCACGCTCTTGACGACGGCGATCGCCATGGCGCCGACGACGTTGACCCACCAGGGAAGCTCGATGTCCAGGGTGTGCATGATCCACACTTCGGCCTGCGCAGCGCCGACGGTCAGGGCGGTGAACATGAGCAGGAACAACAGCACGGTGCGCAGCGTGAATGGTCCCACGGCGATGTGGTGGGCGTGCTGGCCGTGCCCGGGGAGCTCGAACCCATGGGGGTCCAGCTCGTTGAACTCTTCACGGTGCGTCTTTGGGTTCGTCACGGTCATGGGTGGTTCTCGGTGGGTCGATCGCGGGCGAGAGCGCGGGGCGGGGGCGTTCTTAGTGGATCAGGTACAGCAGCGGGAACAGGAAGATCCAGATCAGGTCGACCAGGTGCCAGTACAGCCCCGAGACCTCGACCATGGTGTAATGGGACGGCCCGTAGTGGCCTTTGGTGGTGCGGTAGAGCACGCGCGCGATCAGCACCATTCCGATGATCACGTGCAGGGCGTGGATGGCCGTGCCGCTGTAGTACACGCTCCACCAGATCGGCATCTGCTCGCTGACGGCGAAGGGGTAGTCAAAGAGCGATCCGGGCCGCTTGCCGCCGTAGCCCTCAACGAAGTGGAAAAGGGTGCCGTGGGCCATGGTGGGGTCGAAGAACCACCCGGACCACTTGGGCATGTACTCGAACAGCCCCTTGATCGCCAGGAACAGGAACCCGCACACCAGGGTGATGACCAGGTTGACCTGGGCCCGCCTGAACTTGCCGGTCTGGATGCAGTAGATGCTCGTGGCCATCGTGTAACTGGAGAGCAGGAGCACGACGGTGTTCAGGCCGCCGAAGCGCCAGTCCAGCGAGGCGGAGCCCTCGTGGAAGGCCGCCGGGTACAGCGTGCGGAAGATCGCGTAGGCGCAGAAGATCCCGCCGAAGAGCAGCACTTCCGTGGACAGGAAGAGCCAGAAGCCAAACTTGCAGGCGTCGAACTCTTCCGCCGCGGAGCGCCAGTGGTGGGCGGCCTTGTACCGCTCCCACAGGGGGCGGTCCTCCGTGAGCGGCTGGTCTCTTCGTGTATCGAGGGTCGTCATGGGTGGGTCCGGGGCTGGTCGCCCTTGTCAGGCAGGAATAACGCAGGGTTCAGTGGGCGCGAACAACGGTGCCGGCGGGGCCCGCGGGCTCATCCGGGAGGGGGTAGTCCTCAGCGCTCCAGTGCGGCGGCCGGGCGGTGTCAAAGTCGTAGGGCCCGTGCTTCACGATGGGCTCGTGGTCAAAGTTGTGCTCGGTGGGCGGGCTCGCGGCCTCCCACTCCAGCGTCAGCCCGCCCCAGGGGTTGGCGGGGGCCTTCTTGCCGGCGGCCAGCGAGTGGATGAACACGAACAGGTGGATCAGGAACCCCAGCAGGAGCATCCACGACCCCACGGTTGAGATGATGTGGAGTGTCTGGAAGCCATCGACATAGCTCGCGTAGCGGCGGGGCATGCCCTGGGTGCCCAGGAAGAACTGGGTGAAGAAGGTCACGTTGAAGCCCAGGAACACGAGGATGGCCCCGGTCATCGCCGAGGGCTCGTGGTACATCTTGCCGAACATCTTGGGCCACCAGTGGTGCAGGCCGGCCATGAGCCCCATGATCGTCCCGCCCATCATGACGTAGTGGAAGTGGGCGACGACGAAGTACGAGTCGTGCAGGTGTAGGTCGGTGGAGAGCGTGCCCAGGGGCAGGCCGGTCAGCCCGCCAATGGAGAACAGAAAGAGGAAGATCAGCACGTAGAGCATGGGCGTGTTGATCGCGATCGAGCCCTTGTAGAGCGTGGCGATCCAGTTGAAGACCTTCACGGCGGTGGGGATGGCCACGAGGAAGGTGAGCGCCGAGAAGACCGTGCTCGCCAGTTCGCTCATGCTGGTGAACATGTGGTGGCCCCACACGATGAACGAGACGGCTGCGATCCCCAGCGAGGCGAAGGCGATGGCCCGGTACCCGAAGATCTTTTTGTGGCTCTGCACCGAAAGCACATCGGAAATAATGCCCATCCCCGGCAGGATCATCACGTAGACCACCGGGTGGCTGTAGAACCAGAAGAAGTGCTGGTACAGCACCGGGTCCCCGCCCAGGGCGGGGTCAAAGATGCCGATCCGGAAGACCCGCTCCATCGTCAGCAGCGCCAGCGTAATCCCGATGACCGGCGTCGCCAGCACCTGGATGATGGCGGCGGAGTAGACCGCCCACACGAAGAGCGGCATGTCAAACCAGCCCATGCCCGGGGCGCGGAGCTTGTGCACCGTAACGACGAAGTTGAGGCCCGTCAGGATGGAACTGAACCCCAGGATGAAGGCCGCCATGGTCATCAGCGCGACGCGCCAATACCCCGCATCGGTCGTGGTGCTGTAGGGCGTGTAGAACGTCCACCCCGTGTCAACCCCGCCCAGGATGATCGCGGCCACCGCGAAGATCGACCCCAGCACGTAGATGTACCAAGACAGCAGGTTGAGGCGCGGGAAGGCCACATCCTTCGCGCCCAGCATCAGCGGCAGGAAGAAGTTCCCGAGTGATGCGGGGACGCTGGGAACGATGACCATGAAGACCATGATCGCCCCGTGAAGCGTAAAGAGCCGGTTGTAGATGTTGTTGCCCTCGGCGATGCTGGCCGCGTCCGAGGTGCCAAAGAGTTGGCCCTCGATGACCGCGACCAGCGATCCATCCGCCGCCGTTTGCGACACGGTGCGCACGGGCTCGAGCAGTTCAAGGCGCACGGCCATGGCGGCCATCCCGCCCAGGAAGAACATGAACAGGATCGCGAACAGGTACATCACGCCGATCTTCTTGTGATCGACGGTCGTGGCCCAGTCCCACACGGTGGTCCAGAAGCCGCCCTTGGGCTCCAGGTAACTGCCGTGGTGTTCGTGCGCGTGTGCGATTGCTGACATGCCTGTTCTCCAACGGATCTCTGCGAGCCCCGGGGACTCTGGAAGGGGCTCAGTGCGGTGCGGGGGTGCCTGCGGGTTCGGCGGGGGTAGGCGCGGGGGCGGGGGCGGGAACATCGGTCGGCTGTGCACCGGGCTCGGCCTGCTTGGGAGCGTGCACACTCTTGGACTTCATGTACGCGATGATCCCGTCGATCTGCCGATCGTTCAGCAGGCCCTGGAAAGGGGTCATCTGGTTGCTGAACCCCTGGACGATGTGCGCTGAGGGGACCAGGATCGATTCGCGGATGTAGTTCTCATCCGCGACCGCGGTAGTGCCGTCGGTGAACGCGCGGGTGCTGCCGAACAGGTCCTTCCACGTCGGGCCGGTGTTCACGCCGCCGTCATCGCTGTGGCAGGCGCTGCACTTGGTCTTGAAGACCCGCGCACCGATGTCCTCCGGCTTGGCGTCGGGGTCGTTCAGCGCCAGGGGCAGCCAGCGGTTGAAGGCGTCTTCGGGAACAACACGGATAATCGCGGCCATCTCCGAGTGCTCGGTCCCGCAGTACTCAGCGCAGAAGACCCAGTGGTCCTCGTAGGGGACGCCGTTGAGCGCGACCTGCAACTCATCCTTGGTGTCCGCCGGGAAGGAGTGCACCTTCTCGCCGCTGGGACCCTGGGCCTGGAACCACAGGGTGGTGTAGCGGTTGGGCTGAACATCCTGCTTCACGCGGAAGTCGGGCACCCAGAACGAGTGCATCACGTCCTGGCTGTTCATCCGCAACTGGATCGGCACATCCGCCGGCATATAGAAGACCGGGACCCGCCGGAAGCCCAGCGGGTCGGCCGTTTCGGTGGTGGTCTCGGCCCCGTTGGGGTAGACCATCGTCCAGTTCCACTTGGCGGCCTTCAACTGCACTTGCAGCGCCTCACCCGGGGCCACCACCTGGTCCATGTACGCGAAGAAGCCGCGGAAAAAGATGTAGACGAGGAAGAGCGACGGGATCACCGTCCAGGCGATCTCCAGGGGGGTGTTGTGGGAACTGCTCTTGGGAGCGATCTGGCCGGGTTTGCGCCGGTACTTGAACACGAAGTACCCCATCAGGATCATGAGGAGGACGAACCAGAAGGCGCAGAACCAGAACAACCACATGTACATGTCGTCGGCTTCTGCCCCCTGGACCGTGGCCGGCTCGGCCCGCATCCAGGCATCGTGCCACAGGCCGCGCTCCGCCAACGTGGACATCCCGGGAAGCCCGGTGCCAGTGCCCACGCACAAGCCCGTCACGACATTCAGTATCCCACCTTGGCCTGTCATTGCGTCTTTCCCAGGATCGCGGGCTCAGCCGCGGGAACTCGATCTCTCACGGTCACAACCTCGGACAAGGGCCCGGACTTGAACGGCCCGTGCTTCAGGGCGGACGCCGCGCGCCGACGAACCCGTTCGCCGACGAACAGCATCCCGATCAGCCCGGCCAGGCCTACCACGGTCAGCACGCCCGCCACCTGCATCACGCGGAACGCCGCCAGCGTGTACGAGCCCGCCTTGGGGTCGTAGATGTAGCAGAAACTCATGAGCCGGTCGCCCATCGAACGCACCAACTTGCCCTGGGACGCCTCGATCAGTGCCAACTTGACGTCACGCGGCGGGTACGAAAACCCGTAGAGGTAGCGGCTGACCTTGGCATCGGGCGTAATCATGTAGATCGCCACCGGGTGCGAGAACTGGCCGTTCTCTATGGCTCGGTACTTGAAGCCCAGTGCGTCGGCCAACTGTCGCGCCGACGCCGCATCAGACGTGTGCGTTTCCCAGCCGGCCCGCACCTCCGGTGTGAGCTCGCGGTTGTACGCGTCCAGGTGGGTGAGCTTCACTTCCAGGGCCCGCTTGGGCGTCTCCGTCGAGTCGATGCTGAAGAACAGGACGTTGAAGTCCTTGCCGACGGTGAGGTCGACCTGGTTGAGGCTCTGCCCCACCTTCTCCATCACCACATCACACACCAGCGGGCAGTTGTAGTAGACCATCGCGATGATGGCCGGCTTACCGCCGGTGAAGTAGTCACCCAGCCGCACCAGCTGGCCGTCGGAGTTGGTGAACCGCAGCTCGGTGGGCAGCGTCTGCCCGACTCGTTCCTCAATATCCAGGCCCCGCACTTGCGTGGGGACGTCCTTGAGGAGCTCCTGGCCGTGCACGGGCAGCGAGAACGTCAAAACTCCCAAAGCCACCAGCACGGCCGGCGCGCAAACCGCCCGCCACGCCCCCCACGCGATACGCCGCGCCGGGCCCGAACCCAAGGCCACTGGTTGTCCATCCTTCGTTCTCATGGTTAGTTCTTTGGCTGCGAAGCCCCTTGGCCCGAGCCGCTGTAACGCTCCACAACCTTTTCGATGGCCTGGTCGATCGGGATTTGAACCGTGCCTGCCTTCTTGTCCAGGGGGGTGTACTGCGGCGGCTGGCCGTTGGTGCCCAGGTCGGCGTCCGCCTTGGCCTTGGCGCTGTTAGCGGCCCGCGAAATCAGCGTGGTTTCCTGGCGGTCGGCCTTGATCCGCACCGTGTAAGACCGGAAGTAAATCATGAGCGCCAGGATCAGCACCGCGACCGTGACCACGATGCCGACGAACCAGCGGACCAGCAGCCCTGGGTTGGCGATGGCCCCGTGCTCGTGCTGAGGGACACCCTCGGCGGCGGAGTGGTGGTGCCACGCATCGGCGTGGTCATGGGAGTTGTTGGAATGGTCATGCGCGGACATCTGTTCGTCTCCAGAACCGTTCGTTCCCACCACCAGGGCCAGCCCTGATACCCGTCCATCCCACGCGGGCCGGTGCGCGGCCGCTCGTTTCACCGCCAACGGACGCTACACGTAGTTCTTGTGGCCCAGCGCCTCTTCCATCCGCAGATCGTTCACCGCCACCAGCGGCCCCGCCGGCACCTTCAGGACCAGGTACCCCGCGAAGATCGCCAGCACGCCCGCGATCGCCAGAACATCCACCGCGACCCCGATGGCCCCGGGGGTCTGCTCCGCCTTCGCGTACACCATGGGCCGCACGATCCAGTACAGGTCCGCGACTTCAACCAGGATCGCCCACACCGCCATCACGCTCAGCAGGCGGTAGTTGCGCTTGACCTTGCGGAAGAGCAGGATGAGGAAGGGGATGACGAAGTGCCCGAAGATCAGGAACACGCCCAGGGCCTTCCACGGCCCCGCGTTGCGGTGCAGATAGAAGGCGGTCTCCTCCGGGATGTTGCTGTACCAGATCAGGAAGTACTGGCTGAACGCGATGTACGACCAGAAGATCGTAAACGTGAACATCAGCTTGCCCATGTCGTGGAAGTGCTCGGGCAGCACCGCGCCCTCGAGCTTCCCGCGACTTCGCAGGACCGCAAAGATCAGCACCATCAGGCCAGCGGATGAGAACGCGGCGCCCGCGAAGTAGTACACGCCCCACATGGTGCTGAAGAACGTGTAGTCCATCGACATGAGCCAATCGAATGCCGCGAACGCGGTGGTCAGGGCGAACACCAGCAGCCCCCACGCGCTCAGGAACCGGGCCTTGGCGGTCGGCCCGCTCGAGGCGGTGCGGTCCTGCTCGCGGCTGAGTTGGATCAACCGGCGCGAGAGGAACGTCCACACCGCGAGGTACAGCACCGAGCGGAGCACCCAGAACAAGGGGAAGGGGTCCAGGCCGGGCCCAAACTCCTGGTTGAGGAAGAAGAACGGGGCCTTCTTCTGCATGAGGAAGTTGTGCGTCGCTTCCTCGCCCATCCACGCAAACAGACGCCCGTCCAGGGCAATCTCAATCACCAGCGTGGGCACGATCATCAACACCGCGAACGGCAGGAAGCTCATGACGTTCTCGAACTGACGGCGGATGGTCCCCGTCCATCCCGCGTTGGTCAGGTGGAAGACCATCACGAAGAACAACGCACCCAGGCACATGGCCAGGACCGCCATCGTGCCGATGTGGTACGCCGCCAGCACCTGGCGAGCCCAGATCTGGCCGATGCCCATGATCCCGGCGATGCCCGCGAGGGCAATGGCCGCCAGGCCCAGCACCATCAGCGTGAGGGCCACGCTCTTGCCGCTCCCGGCCGGGAACGCGATGTTCTGCGCGGCCAGTTGCGGGAAGCGGCGGAGGGGCGTGCCCCCCGAGTCTGCGGAGATATGGCTCACTTGGTGGCTCCTCCGGTCTGCGGAGTTGTCGGTGGCGGGGGAGCGGCCGGTGCAGGCGTCGGGGTGGCGGGCGGCTCGGTCAGCGCACCCATCAACCGCTCGACCGCGGGGCGCTGGGCCTCTGGAACATCCCCCAGCGTCCCCTCGCGCGACGCCTGGAGAGCGCGGATGTAGGCAACGATCGCCCACGCATCCTGCTCATCGACGGCGTGCGCATAGGACGGCATCGTGTAGACGCCCTGCACGTTGATCACGCCGTAGCGGATGGTGTGGAACAGGTACCCATCCTTGCTCTTGCCGTCGGGCTCGTTGGGGTCCTTGTACTTGGCATCGTGGTAGTTGGGAACGGCGGGGTTGAACTGCACACCCACCATGCCCTTGCCGTCGCCGGTAAAGCCGTGGCACGCCGAGCAGTAAATATTGAACCGCTCCTGGCCGCGCCGCAGCATCTCGACCGTCACCGGCACCGGAATCTTCGTGAGGTAGGTCCCATCGGGGTTCTGCCCTTCGTAGAAGCCCTTGTCTTCGCGGAGCAGGTTGGTCCGCTGCTGCATGAACGGCGCTGCCCAGGGCTCATCCGAGACGAGGTACAGCCGACCGAACGGCACCGTCCCGGCGACGGGCTTGCGCATCGTGCGACCATCGACGAAGAACTCGCTCCCGCTCTGCGGCTTCCACTTGGGCGCATCGTCCAGGTCGGGGAAGAACTGGCGGGGCGGGGCATCCTCGCGGTCGCCGCGGCAGCCGGCGAGCGCCATCGCGGAGCCAATGGCGGCCGTCAGGAGGAGCCTGTGTGCGTTGAGCGGTGTCTTCACTTACTCCTCCACCAGTTCAATACTCGTAGCCCCCGCCTGCTCGAGCAGCAGCCGGGTGCGGTCGGGGTCAAAGGCGGGGTCCTGGGCCTCGATCGAAACGAAGAACCGGTCGTCGCTCGATGAAAGGAACCGTTCCTTCTTCAGCAGCGGGTGGTGCCAGCGGGGTAGGCCGTTGAGGGCCAGCATGCCGATGATCGACGTGAACGCGGCGAACAGGATGCCCAGTTCAAACGTGATGGGCACGAACGCCTGCCACGAGTTGTACGGCTTGCCCTGCACCACCAGCTCGTAGTCAATGGCGGACATCCACCACTGCATGAGGTACGCCAGGCCCACGCCCGTGAACCCGCCCGCCGCCACCAGCGCCGGCAGCAGCGTGCGCTTCACACCCATCGCCTCCTCCATGTCGTGGATCGGGAAGGGGGTGTGGGTGTCCCAGCGCGTGTAGCCCGCGTCCCGGACCTTTTCGGCCGCGTGAAAAATATCGGCGGGGGTTGCAAACTCGGCCATGATGCCGTGGATTGGTTCGCCCGCCTCGGTGACGTACAGCCGACCCGACTTTGGGCCTGATCCGAAGACCATCAGTGTGCCCCCTTTGCGGGAAGTGACGGTGCGTGCCCGTTGTGGGGCGCGGCGCCGGCGGCGTGACCATCCCCGCCATGACCGTCGTGGCCGTGGGGGTGCGGGCTGGCCGCGGGCATGACCGCCTTGAGCTCGGCGATCGCGAAGACGGGCAGGAACCGCATGAACAGCAGGAAGAGCGTGACAAAGACCCCGACGGAGGCGGTGAAGATCGCGATGTCCACGGGGGTGGGGTGGAACATGCCCCACTCGGCCGGGAGGAACGCGCGGTGCAGGCTGGTGACGATGATGACGAACCGCTCGAACCACATGCCGATGGTCACCGCCAGCGAAACCAGGAAGATGATGAACGGGCTGGTCCGGAACCGACGCACCCAGAAGACCTGGGGCGAGAGGACGTTGCAGGAGATCATGGTCCAGTAGGCCCACCAGTAGGGGCCGGCGGCGCGGTTCTTAAAGGCGTACAGCTCGTAGTCGTTGCCGCTGTACCAGGCGATGAAGAACTCCATCGAGTAGGCGAAGCCCACGATCATGCCCGTGACCAGGATGATCTTGGCCATGTTCTCGAGGTGCCGGAGCGTCAGGAAGTCCTTCATGTGGGGGTAGAGTTCGCGGGCCGGGATCAGCAGCATGAGCACCATGGCGAACCCGCCGAAGATGGCCCCCGCCACGAAGTAGGGCGGGAAGATCGTCGTGTGCCAGCCTGGGAGGATCGACGTGGCGAAGTCGAACGACACGATCGAGTGCACGCTGAGCACCAGGGGGGTCGAGATGCCCGCCAGCACCAGGTAGGCCGCCTCGTAGCGGTGCCAGTGCCGACCGCTGAAGCGCCAGCCCAAGGCCAGGAACCCGTACACAAACGCGCGGATCTTGTCGGTGCGGATCGGAACAAAGGGGAGCAGGATGGGCCCGCCCTCGACCTGGCGGCGCAGGCGACGGTCGGCCCGGTCGCGGAGCGTCGCCAGGTCCGGGATCATCCCCATGTACCAGAAGAGCAGCGAGACCGTGCCGTAGGTTGAGATCGCGAACACGTCCCACAGCAGCGGCGAGCGGAAGTTGGGCCAGATGTTGTTGGAGTTGGGCAGCGGCAGCAGCATCCACGCCATCCACTGGCGGCCGACGTGGATGCCCGGGAACGTCGCGGCACAGATGACTGCGAAGATTGTCATCGCCTCGGCCGACCGGTTCACCGCCGTGCGCCACTTCTGCTTCAGCAGGCACAGCACCGCGGAGATGAGCGTGCCGGCGTGGCCGATGCCGATCCAGAACACGAAGTTGGTGATGTCCCACGCCCAGTCCACCTGGTTGTTGAGGCCCCACGTGCCGATGCCCGTGATGACCAGGTAACCGATGAACATCCCGCCCAGGCCGGCGATGGAGCCAAAGAACATGAGGGCCGGCAGCCACCAGCGCGGGGCCGGGTTTTCGGCGTACCCGCAGATGATGTCGGTCACTTCCCCGAAGGTGCGGTTGTTAAGCACCAGCGGAGGACGCACCGCGGGGTCGTCCAGAAGGGTGCCGTCGCCCGTCACCGGGTCGAGGTCGCGCCCGGCGACGGGGCCGCGGGCAATCCCCGCCAGCCGCTGCGCCATGACCTGATCGGGAGGAACGGTGGTCATGCCCTGCCTCCTGCGCCCAGAACGTTGAGGCTTAGGGCGTAGCCGCCATCCTCAGCGCGCCTGTGTTTGTCAAAGCGGAAGGTGTGCCCCGGCTCCGACGGGCGCGGTTCGGCCCCGTGAGAGTCCGGCCCATGCCCGGGGTCGCCGTGCCCGGGTTCGTGGTGGAAGGGGTTCTCCCACGAGTGCCTGCGGGCCTCATCCACCAACTTGGGGTTGGGGTTCATCACGCGCACCATGTGCGATGTGCGGGGGCGGGTGTTGAGGTATCCCAGGAGGGCGTAACTGCGGGCGTTGCCCCGCATCTTCGAGACCGCCGAATCGGGGTTGCGGATGTCGCCGAACACGATGGAGTTGCTCGGGCAGGCCTGCTGGCACGCGGTCTGGAAGAAGCCTTCGGGGATTCCCTTGAGGTTCTGGAGCTTGGTCTCAATTTTCGCGCCGTTGATCCGCTGGATGCAGTAGCTGCACTTCTCCATCACGCCGCGGCTGCGGACCGTGACGTCCGGGTTCTTCTGCATGCGGCTGATCTCGTCGAGTTTTTCCCGGAGGCGCGGGGGGATCAGGTTGGGGTTGATCTTGTTGTGGGCGCCCGAGCCGGTGATGCCGCCGGTGTTAGGAACAACCTGCTCCAACAGGTCATGGCCGAGGTAATCGCCGTTGAACTTGGTCACGCCGTAGTCAAAGAAGTTGAACCGGCGGACCTTGTACGGGCAGTTGTTGGCGCAGTACCGCGTGCCGATGCAGCGGTTGTAGGTCATGTAGTTGATCCCCTCGGGACCGTGCACGGTGGCGTTGACCGGGCACACCGTCTCGCAGGGGGCGTTTTCGCAGTGCACGCACAGGACCGGCTGGTGCAGCATGGCCTGGGGGTTTTCGACGTCGCCGGTGAAGTAGCGGTCAACGCGGATCCAGGCCATCTCCCGGCCCTTGGCGACTTCCTTCTTGCCCACCACGGGGATGTTGTTCTCGCTGTAGCACGCGATCGTGCACGCCCCGCACCCATTGCAGGTCGTCTGGTCGATGGTCATGCCCCACTGCTGGCCGACCAGGTACAACGGCGGGGTGGGCTGGTGGATGTTGTCGTCGGGCGGCTTCTGGACGTTGGCGGGGTCGGGGTCGCCGATCGACCGGTTGTACGGGTTCTCGTAGATGGAGGCGTTGGGCGGAGTGTGCGACAGTTCACCCAGCCGCTCGGCGAAGTTGAGTTGCGACTCCCGCCCGTAGAACTCATCGGTGTGCTTCTGGACCTCATCGCCGAACTTTTTGAACGCCGGGAGGTCCACCGCGCGGACGATGCTCGTGCGGCCCTCCATCGTCCAGTGGTTCTGCGTGCTCGCGATCATGTGGCTGCCGGCGACCGGCGCAATCGTGGCCCCGCTCGCCGAACGGCTGCCCTCGCCCGCCCCGCGGCGCAGGCCGTACAGGTTGAATCCCACCCCGTCCGCGACGCGCCCCGCCACGGTCCTTCCATACCCCAGCGTCATCAGCAGCGTGTGGTCGGCCATGCCGGGCATGATCCACACCGCGGCCTTCACGCTCTGCCCGCCCAGCGTGATCTCGGCCATCCGCGCCTGCGGGTACTTGGGCTCCGTGTACACGTTGCTGGGGTTCTCGACCGTGAAAGCCTCGGGCTCCAGGCCCAGCTCGACCGCCGTCGCCGGGCTCAACAGGACCGGGTTGTCCCACACGGTCCGGGTCCCCACCTCCGGCAGCTCCTGCAGCCAGGCGACGTTGGCATAGCGGCCATCCCCCGGGTTGCCGATGACAAACGCCACATCAAGCGCCGCCGCGCTGGGCACACCCGCGACCTTCAAGCCGCTGACGCCCGCGCCCACCGCGCCGTAGTTCACGCTCACCGCCTGGGCGGCGGCGCCCGTGCCGGGCGCCACGCCGTCGTGCAGCGCCCGCCGCCACGAGCGATCAAAGTTCGTGCCCAGTGTCCGCCGCCAGTTGGCGCGGACGATCTCGTACCCATCGATCCTCGCCGCGACATCGGCGCTCGCGAGGAACGTGATGAACTCGAGGTCGCTCATCGGCTGCAGGCCCACCGCGGGGCCGTACAACGGCGCGATCATCGGCTGGACCGGCGCGATGGTGCCGTCGATTGCCTGGGTATCGCCCCAACTCTCGAGATAGTGGGCTGCGTTGACCGACCATGTCGCGGCGTTGTTGGTCTCGTTCAGTTCTACGTTGTGCGCGATGGTCGTGGGGACCTTGGCGAACAGTTCACCGAAGTTGAGGTGCCCCGGCGCGTCGTACACGGGGTTGGTGTCGATGCACACCAGCGTGCTGATCTGCCCCGCGCCGATCTTGGCCGCCAGGGTCTCGAGGGCCGCGAGCGATGGAGCGGCGCTTTCTTCGCTCATGGGGGAGTACGACACGCTCTTGCCGATGTTGTCCAGCGCCGCGTTCAGGGCGCAGGCCAGGGCGTGCACCTCGGCCGGCTGGCTGGGGCCCACAACGATCAGGGTCTTCCCGCGGTTCTCGGGGGCCAGGAGGTCCTTGGCGCACTCCTCCAGGAAGTGCCTGTCGATGTCCGCGCCGGCGGGCACCGCGACGCCCGCGAGCGCGCCGATGAGGTCCTCCGCGCCCGGCTCGTGCACCTTGGGGAGCAGGAACCTCGCGAGCTCGACGGCAAGTGCGGTGATGCGCGATGGGGCCAGCCGCAGCCTGTGGTCGGCCTGGCCACCGGTGACGGTGTACCCGCTCTCGACCACGTACAGGCGGCTCATGTCGTCCGCGGTCGTCAGCACCAGGCGCGTCGCGGCGAAGCTGATGGCGTTGGGGATCTCGCCGGGCTCTTTGTGCAGGAAGTCGCGGTCCAGGGAGAGGATGACCCGCGTGTGCTCGCGGGTCATGTTCAGCACCTCGTTCATCGGGCTGCCGAAGGCCAGGCGCGTCCCCTCGGCCGGACCGGTGGTCTGCGCGGGTGCGTAGGCTACCCACGTGGCCTTCGGCCAGCGCGCGAGTACCTGCTGCCTGGCCGCCTCGCGCGAAGGACTGGACTTCTTGGATGCGATGATCGCCAGACCCTCGCCGCCCGTGGCGTCGTACTGCTTGAGGTGGCTGGAGGCCGCAGCGCGAAAGGCCTGCTCGGACCGACCAACCTTGCCCTCGTGGAGGGTGCTTTCGATGACCATCTTGAGCCGGTCGGGGTCGTACAGACCCATGATGCTCGCGAGCGCCCAGGTCGAGACCTTGCCGCGGTTGATCGGGTGGAGCGGGTTGCCCTCGAGCTTGGTGGGGCGGCCTTCGTGCGTTTCAACCAGCAGCCCCTCGGCCCCGCCGTCGGGTCGGGCAAAGCTCGTGGCGTAGAACAGCGGCTTCCCGGGGATGACCTCCTCGGGCACATCCTTGCTGTACGGCATGATCTTGTGGTCGGGCCGCCGGCACCCGGGGATCGTCGCCGCGCCCGCGAGCGCGATCGATGCGCCCATCAGCTTGATGAAGTCCCGGCGGGTCTCGCCCCCCACGCCACCCCCCACGCCGGCCCCCACGCCGGCCATGGCCGCGTCCTCGCGGGTCGCGCGGTCAAGCTCCGAAGCCCCCGCGGGAAACTCACGCTCGAGGAAGTCGCGGAACTCGCTGGTGTCCGCCAGCTCATCGACGCTGCGCCACACGCGGTTGCCGTTGACGGTGCCCGCCGCGCGCGCCATCGCGCTCAGCTCGGCCTTACCCGCCCGCTTCTTTTCACCCTTGGTCGTCGATGGGCATTGATCTATCTGGCTCATATCACTTTCAACTCGCGAAACCTCGTTCACCTACGACCCCGGGCTGAGCACTCAGCCCGCCGCGACCGGTACCGACTAGTAGTGGCAAGCCCCACAGTTTTGGGGCGGCACGTGCAGGAGCGAATCCAGCACCTGCTGAGCCCCGGCCGCAGGAACCTTCCCAGCCCGCTCCTTGATGTGCCTCTCGACCCACTGCAGCTGGGTCACGCGGTCCGGCGGCACCAGGCTGGCCTCCGGCGCTCGGTGGCAATCCAGGCACCACGCCATGCTCAACGGCTGCACCTGGAACACCACCGGCATCGCCGTGATCTGGCCGTGGCAGGAGTAGCAGCTCACACCCCGCTGGATGTGCACCTGGTGCGGAAAGTTGCGGACATAGTCGGGCAGCTTGTGCACCCGGCGCCAGGGGATGGAGGCATCCCCGGCGTAGGCCTCCCGGATGAACTCAGTCCTTGACTTGTGGCTGTCAGACTCGTTGTAGATATTCAGCTTGTTCTCGGCGTGGCAGCCGTAGCACGTGGCCACGTTGGGGATGTTCGCCTCGCTGGACTGTTCCACCTTGGTGTGGCAGTACCGGCAGTCCATGCCCAGCTTGCCCGCGTGGATCTGGTGGCTGAAGCCGCCCCCGGGCTGCTTGGGCATGTACCCAACTTCAAAGAACTTTGGCGTCGCGTAATACCAGAACGCCCCCACCACGCCCGTCAGCCCGCCCAGCGTTCCCAGGGCGAACACCGTCGGCAGAACGTTTGTCCACTTCGGAAAGATCACCGACACGGTCGATCTCCTGTGCTGACCCGCGATGATTGCGGCAGCTCCCACGCCTCTTGACGGACTCCGGTTCAGCCCGGTTCATATGCCGTTCGTACCCAGGACCATTCTACAGACCCGGAATGGATTGCTGTAAGACCGCAATTTCCCCTCACAGCGCGTACTCTGTCAAGCCACCATTCTTGTTTGACCGCAACTGAGACCGATTCTCAATAATCACAAGCCCTAATAAGGAGCCAGAATGACCTCCCTCAACCATCGAAACCACTCCCTGCTGTTCGCCATCGTCTGGGGCTTCGGCTGTGCAGTTGCGGTGTGGTTTGCCTGGTTCATCACCCACCTTCCGTGGGTTTCTCTGGCTGCCGAAGCAAGGCTCCCAATCGTCCTGGCCGTTTGGCTGGGAACGATGGTGGTGGGCGGATTCTCCGACCGCCCGCGGCGATCTTGGAAAGCTGGCTTGCTCGCAGGTCTGATGACTGCCCTACTTGGGCTATTATTGCTCGGTTCCAAGCTCACTCAACGGCCTGGAGACGGGTCCGGATCAACCGAGGCCATCCCGGCGGCACCGATCATCGCGCTTGGATTCCTCGTGGCAGGGATGGTTATCGGGTCTGTCGGAACGGCGATCGGCAACGCCATCCAGCGCAAGCCCCGCCCGGATCACGAGCCGAACTGGCTCTACAGGTTTGCTCTTGTGACAGTCCTTTGCGTTGCCCCTTTGCTGTTCGTCGGCGGCTTGGTCACCAGCACCGACTCGGGCATGGCGGTCCCAGACTGGCCAAACACCTTTGGAAGCAACATGTTCTTGTACCCCCTGGGTGGGGCGGCAACGGACATTTTTCTCGAACATTCCCACCGCCTCTTCGGCACCCTCCTTGGTTTGACGTCGCTGGTGCTCGCGATTTGGATTGGTGTGAAAGAGCCTCGCCGCTGGGTTCGCGTCTTGGCCGCGGCTGTCTTCATCTTCATCGTCATTCAGGGCGTCATCGGCGGGACCCGTGTTCTGGCGGACAGTCGGTGGCTGGGCGTCTTTCACGGCGTGTCCGCCCAGATCATCTTCGCTGGGCTGGTGGCGGTAGCGGTGTTCGTTTCACCCACGTACCGCGCCCTGACGCCCGGCGATGCCGTTCTGCCCCGGAAACTGCGCATCTTCGCATCTGCCGCGCTGCACACGACCATGCTTCAACTGGTCTTCGGGGCGGTCTATCGCCACCTGCGCTCGGACCACGCCCTCTGGTCGCACGCCGGGTTTGCGATCGCCGTCCTCATCGCAACGCTCTTGGCTGGGTTTTCCGCCAGGGCCGTGCCGGCCACAACCCCGCAGGCACGTGTCATCGCCCGCTGCGGGCTGTGGCTCATCATTGTCGTGGCCATCCAGTTCACGATTGGATGGGTGACATTTGCCTTTGGCGGGCGTGACCATGACGCAGGGTCGCCCATCCAGGCGCTTATCCGGACCGCCCACCAGGCCAACGGTGCCGCGCTGCTGGGCATCGTGACATGCACCTGGCTCTTCGCCCGCCGGTTGGCCCAGGGCGGAAAGACGGCTCAACAAATAGCCGGCGCGTAATCACAACAATCCATCCGACAAATCGCCTAGAACCGATATGCTGATGGTTGGGATGGGGCCGAAGCCGTCCGGTGGCCCTGCCCGGCTGCAATGGCGGGCCTCCCGCGGTCGTTGTGCTGTTCAGCCTCGCTGAAAGGATGCGATCGATGCGCCACCAGCCGGAAACCCAGACACCACCCGCGCCTCCCCCGCCCTCCCCCTCGCCTTCACCCAGCGAAGATGCTGAAGACAGAGTGTCCGCCTCCCTCCAGCCGCTCAAGCCGGCCAACTTCAGGCATGAGCAGGCGCGGCACCTCCTGTGGCGCGCCGGCTTCGGCGGTTCGCAGGCTCAGGTCATGACGCTCGTGGAGTGGGGCCTCGAAAAGTCGGTCGAGCACATTGTCGGGTACGACAACGTCGAGTTCGAGTCGCCCGCCGCGGACCTGTTCGACAAGGACATCATGCACCCTCCCTCCGAGGAGGAACGCAAGATGTACCAGAGCGCCCGGCGCGCCGGCAACGAAGAGTTGCTTGCGCAGGCCCGCCTGGAGCGTGAACGGCGCGAGCGGCTCGACCGCTCCCAGATGGCCGAGGTCCAGAAGTGGTGGCTCAGGCGGATGATCGAGACCCCGCGCCCGCTTGAGGAGAAACTGACCATCTTCTGGCACGGCCACTTCGCCACCAGTTTCCGCACGATCGAGAACAGTTACCACATGTACCTGCAGAACCAGCTCCTGCGCCGGCACGCGTCGGGGAACTTCGGCGAGTTGCTGCTGGCCATCATCCGCGACCCCGCGATGATCGCGTACCTCGACAACAACGACAGCCGCAAGGGCCGCCCCAACGAGAACCTGGCTCGCGAACTCATGGAACTCTTCAGCCTCGGGGTCGGCAACTACAGTGAGGACGACATCAAGGAGGGGGCCAGGGCCCTCACCGGCTACACGTTTGTCGATGATGCCTTCGTTTTCCAGAAGCAGAACCACGACAACGGCGTGAAGAACATCCTCGGCAAGTCGGGCGGCTTTGACGGTGACGGCTTTGTCCGCATCATCCTTGAGAAGCGGGCTTGCGCCGCCTTCATCGCCCGCAAACTCTACAGCTTCTTTGTCGCCGATGTGCCCCTGACCGCCAAGGACGCCGACCTCGAACCCGCCCAGCGCGCCGTCCTCCGCAGGCTCGCCGCAACCCTGACCTCGGGCAGGTACGAACTCAAGCCGTTCCTGAAGAAGCTCTTCCTGAGCGAGCACTTCTACGAGCCCCGCTTCATCAACCAGCAGGTCAAGAGCCCCATCCAGCTTGTGGTCGGGGCGATCCGTTCCCTCAACACTCCCGAGCGTGACCTTTCCATCCTGAACGATGCCCTGGACCGCATGGGCCAGCGGATCTTCTTCCCGCCCAGCGTCAAGGGGTGGGACGGCGGCCGATCGTGGATCAACACCTCAACTTACTTCGTCCGTCAGAACATCATGGCGTTCCTCATCGCCGCCAAGATGCCCCGGGGGTACGACGCCCTCGCCAACGAGCAGCCCTTTGACCCCCTCGATCTGCTGGAGCCGCAAGACAAGCACCGCACCACGGTGGTCGATGCCGTGCTCCGCATCACGCTCGGACACGCACCTGTCCACGCCAAGGAAACCCTGGAGTCGTTCCTCGCCGCCAGCGACGGCGATGTCAATAAGGCGAACGTAACCGCCCTGTTCCTGCTCGCGACCGCCATGCCGGAGTACCAGTTGTGTTGAAGGGGAAGGCATTGGCCATTGGGGACGGCCGGAAGCCTTCCTCTATTGCCCAATGCCCAATGCCCGATGCTTTCCCGTCCTAAGGATCCCACCATGAACCTCGTCCAATCATCCGCCTACACCCGTCGCGAGTTTCTCCGCACGGGGCTCATCCTCGCCTCGGCGGCAACGACGATTCCCTCGTTCGTGAGTTCTTCCGCGGCGGCGATGACGGCCGCCATGAACGGGCTGACCTCCGCCCCGGGCATCCCGGATGATCGCATCCTCGTGATCGTGCAACTCTCCGGGGGCAACGACGGCCTCAACACCGTTGTTCCCTACGGGATGCCCGAGTACTACAAGGCCCGCGCCGGCATCGCCATTCCGCAGAAGGATGCGCTGAAACTCTCGGGCGGCGACGGCATCGGACTGCACCCGCAGATGACCGCCCTCAAGGACCTCTACGACAACGACATGGCGGGCATCATCCAGGGTGTGGGCTACCCCAACCCCAACCGCTCGCACTTCAAGTCGATGGATATATGGCACACCGCCGACACCACCGCGACCGGCGATGGCTGGCTGGGCAAGTACTTCGACGCCGAGTGCTGCGGCTTCGGCAAGGGCGAGAGCGGCACCATCGAGAACCCATCGTCGGCACCCTCCGCAGGCCCGCCCGGCATCGCCATCGGCCGCTCCGCGCCCCTCGCGATGGAAGGCCGACAGATCAAGCCCGTCAGTTTCGAGTCCGAAGAACTCTTCCGCTGGAGCGGGCAGGATATTTCCAAGTCGCTCAAGGAGCCCTACGAATCGCTCAACACCCGCGCCCAGTCTCACCCGGCGGAGAGCGATACCAACGCCTCGTTCCTCATGCGCACCGCATTGGACGCCCAGGTCAGCAGCGACCTCATCCGCAAGGCCGTGGCGCAGCGCCCCGCGACCGCTTTCCCGCAGAATGAACTTGGCCGCCAACTCTCGATGGTCGCTGCGATGATCCGCGCCGGCCTCAAGACCCGCGTCTACTACGTCAACCACGGCGGGTTCGACACCCACTCCGGTCAGGGCGGATCCCAGGGCCGCCATGGTCAACTCCTCAAGCAACTGGCCGATTCCGTCAAAGCGTTCTACACCGAGCTCAAGGCCCAGGACAACGCGGCCCGCGTGATGACCATGAGCTTCTCAGAGTTCGGCCGGCGCGTCGGTCAGAACGCCAGCCAGGGGACCGACCACGGCACCGCCGCGCCCATGTTCCTGTTCGGCCCCATGGTCCGCACCGGAATCATCGGCGACCACCCCTCGCTCCGCGACCTGGACGAGGGCGACCTCAAGCACAAGATCGACTTCCGCAGCGTGTACGCGGGCATACTCGAGGGCTGGCTCAAGGCGGACAGCAAGGTCATCCTCGAAGGTAACTATCGACCGTTGCCGGTTATGAAGAAGGCGTAGCGGTGCGGACGTCCCGCTGAGCGTCGGGCGTGGGTGATATCGGTTCGCCCACCTTGGGTCCAGTCAACCGCGGCCTGTCCGAATCAGAGTGACTGCAATCGTTCGCGGCGGTTCCACCACGTCCGGGTGAAACCCCGTCGTTGTGCTCATCCTCATGGGTTGGGGAAAACTCCTCGGAATCACTCCGTGCGCGTGCCTTTGTCGCCTTCTCGGGTTTGTTCAGAGGCGTGTGCTTGGCTTGCGACGTAACAGGACGGGTCCGGCAGTTCGGCCGCATCACTGTTCACTTCCCAAGGAGCACTCACATGTCAGGGTCGCGTCGCTGTGTAGTCGCTCTCGCGGTGCTGGCTCTCACCACGCCGGTCCTTGCTCAGTCCGCCGCCCAAGCGGCCCACAGGGCCCGCACGCGCACGGCACTGCTGCTGGTCAACCCCGACCTGCGCTGCGACCCCCAGGGCGTCATCGTCAAGTTCCGCGTCGGGGCGAACGAAGCCTTCCGCGCACGGGCCCGCGCCGACGCCAAGGCTCAAAGGGTGCATGCGTTTACGCTGGTGCACGGGCTTGAGTCGCTCTGGATCTCCCAGCCACTGGACCAGGCCCTCGCCACCCTCCTGGCCAATCCCGCCGTCGAGTATGCCGAGCCGGATTATGTCGTCCACCACACCGGCGTCCCCAACGACCCGCTCTACTCAAGCCTGTATGGGATGAGCACAGCCTCGGGCGCCGACATCAACGCGCCTGAAGCTTGGGATATCTTCACAGGCGACCCCAACTTCATCGTCGCGGTCATCGACGACGGCACCAACTACTACCACCCGGACCTGGCCGCCAACATCTACTTCAACCCCGGCGAAGTTCCCGCCAATGGGATCGATGACGACGCCAACGGCTACATCGACGATACGCGCGGCTGGGACTTCCGTGACCATGACAACGACCCGATGACCTCCGGTTCTCACGGCACTCACACCGCGGGCACGATCGGCGCCGTGGGCAACAACGGCATTGGTGTCACCGGCGTCAGTTGGCGGTGCCGAATCATGCCCCTTCGCTTCATCGGGCCCTCGGGCGGGTACACCTCCGATGCGATCCTGGCCCTGCAGTACGCCACCCGGATGGGCGCCAAAGTCTCCAACAACTCCTGGGGCGGCGGGAACTATTCTCAGGGGATGAGCGACGCCATTTCCGCCTCACGCTCAACCGGCCACATCTTCGTGGCGGCGGCCGGCAACGGCGGGCGCGACCGCATCGGCGACGACAACGACTTCGGCGCCTTCTACCCGGCCTCCTACCCGCTCGACAACGTCATCTCCGTCGCGGCGACGGACACCTACGACAACCTCGCCGCGTTCTCCAACTACGGCGCTGCAACGGTTGACCTGGGCGCGCCGGGCGTCAACATCCTCAGTTGTGCACTTGATACGTACGGCTACGACAGCGGGACGTCGATGGCAGCGCCGCACGTCACGGGTGTCGTAGCCCTGGTTTATTCCCGCAATCCCACGTGGACATATTCCCAGGTTCGCGCTCAAGTCCTTGGGACCGCCCGGCCCACGGCGGCCCTCAGCGGCCGCACCGCAACCGGCGGGGTTGTGAACGCCGCGGCCGCCCTGACCGCCTTCGGGCTCCCGGGAGCGCCGTCGGGCGTGGAGGCCTCGCTGCTGGGCGGCCTTGTCACGATCCACTGGATCGACCTATCCAGCAACGAGACCCGGTTTGAGGTCCAGCGCCAGGAGTGTTCGGACCAGCGCTGGATCGGCACCACAACCGTCGTCATCACGGGGTCGAGCGCCACCCAGGCCACCGATACTCCCGGCGGCGGAAGGTGGCGCTACCGCGTTCGCGCGGCGAACACGTCGGGCGTTTCGCCATGGACCGGCTGGGCAATCCCCGCAGAACCCAACAGGTTGTTGATAATCGGGATTCATCGGGGTGAACCGGCTTGGGCGCACAGCGACGCACGGATTGATGTATGAGGATGGTCGCGGACCGGTGTCTCGCTGCCAAGCGACTGGCGCCGGCTTATCCGAAGTACACCAGCACCAAGTCCCCCCAGTAATGCGCGATGGCAGCGCCCAGCGCCGCCGCGACCGTCAGCATTATCCAGACTACGTACCCATCGGCGATGCGCCAGCCGCGGACGCACGCCGCCAACCACCAAGCCGCGATCCATATGAAGAGAACGCTTCCCCAGAGGCCCGGGTCGCACTGCGCCAGGCGGGTGGTCACCCCAAAGGGATAGGAAGAAGCCCCTGGCAACGACGGGGCGTTCAACAACGCGACGACGGAAGTGAAGTTCCGCCCCGCCCGGAAGAGCACCAGCGGCAACACCCACGCCATCCCGAAGACCAGGCCGCGCAGCACGTGCTCCCACCGCAGCCTGGCGCGGTCGCGCGTGATCGGCAGCATCATCAGGAGTGCGGGCCACGCCAGAAAGAAGACAGCCGCGGGGAGGATGTACCCGGGCCAGGTTCCCGCCAGCCAGGCGGCTCGACCACCCCGCAGCGTCCACACGGGGAACGTGAAGTATGAGACGTAATCGAGAGCCTGGGGCGCAAACCTGACGGGGGCGGCGGACATGCCCAGCCGCAAGTGCCAGACGGCGATGCCCAGCAACGCCGCGCACAGGTGCGCGGGCACGAGCAGCAGAAAAACCCACGCCGCCCAAAGCGAAGGCCGCGTCCGCTGATCAATCTGGATGCGCGACCAGAATACCCACGGCAGCAGCGTCCATGCCCATGTGCGGTACGTCCACCAGAGCACGCGCCGGGCATCGGGGGCATGTTCGACAAACCCCTGCACATCGCCCCGGCGCGGGTTGAACACGCCCGCCCATTCAAGGTCATTGCCGCACTCAACGCACCGGCCCACCAGCGGGCACGAATCGGTCCAGGTCGCCACGTGACCGCTCTGGTCATATCCGCAGCGCGGGCAGTTGAGTGTGCTCGTTGCCACCTGTCACAATCGTACAGACCGGGGGTTGGTGCCGCGCACCCGCTTACATCGGCTTGCCCAGCAGCCGCCGCTTCTCGTGCAGGAACCGCATGTGGTGGTCGAGGTGTTCGCAGTACCCGTTGACCAGGTCGGCGAGCGTCTTCTTGCCCGACTCTGTATGAATGCCGTACCGAGCAAAGGCTTCGTCCGGCAGCCGCCGCAGGACCTCCGCCGTGAGCAGCCGGTTCTTCTCAAACACCTCGCACGCCGCACGCGGGTCCATCTCTTCATAGAAGAGCGACCGCGCGAACGCCGTTTCGTTGTACCCCACCAGCAGCGGCCGCTCCTCCGCGATGACGCGCTTCATGCGGTCGGTGCCGATCAAGTCGCTGTCCATCACGTGCATGACGATCTGCTGGATCGACCACGCGCCCGGCACGGGGAAGGCCAGCATCTCGGCCCGGCTCAACCCGGCGATGGCCTTGGACAAAGCCGTGGCCCCACTTGCGAAACGCTCCACAGACTCGCGGCTCATGCTGCGCTCCTTTCTCAGCCCGCGGCGGCCAGCCGCACCACCAACCCCTCCGCCTCCTCCGGGCGCGGCGGCTTGTCCAGATCAATTGGCAGGTACACACCCCGCTCGTGATCGCTGTTGAGCACCACGGCGTTGGGCGGCACCAGCACCACCCCGTTCTCCGCCCGCTCGTGCCCCAGAATGAACATCCACACACCCCACCGCTCCACCAGGTCCTCCAGACCCTCGGCGTCGTAGCCCCTCCCCCACACCATGATGTGCGCCGCCCCGGTGCGGGGCTGGTAGTCCTCCTCGGTCAACTCGCGGCTGAGCAGCGAGGTATCAAACCGCCCCATCATCGCTGCGGGGGGAAGGCTGTGCGCGCAGAGGATGTCCCCGCGGGCCGTGTGGGCCTTGAGGGCGATCGGCATCGAGCGCACAAACTCGGCGATGGCGTCGCTGACGGCGTCAAACTCGGAACCGAAGACATACTCAATGCCCGCGTTGAACGCGTCGACGGAGCGAACCCCGTCCTTCACGATCCCCGCCCCGGTGATCTGCGCGAGTTCGTGGTTCCCCAGCAGCGTGTGTACCCGTCCGGGGAACCGGGCTTTGAGCGCCGCCACCCTGGTGAGAGAGCGGTAGCTCAGGTCCATCCCGTTGAAGAGCCGGTCGGAATGGATGATTTCGTGCAGGACCAGGTGAGCGCCCTCCGCGGCCGCGCCATCATCCATGCCCGCGGCGCGGACCAGTTTGTCAAAGTGCATCGGGTTGTCGTGCAGGTCGCCGGTGGCGATGAGCCTTCCCGGCGCCGAGATGAAGTCGATCGAGGCGCGTCGGCACGGGGCCTCCCGGTTGGCGCGAGCGCCCAGTTGCAGCACCGATCGAACGCTGTCGGCGTCGGTCAGGTCAATCTGCGCCGGGCCGGTCATGCCTTGACCCTCTACGCGCCCTGCTCGCCTGTGTTGGCGCGCCCGCCGCCGTTCCCATCGCCGACCTTGACGCCCATCGCGCTCGAGCCGCTGTCGAGCTGGATGTACCCCGCCGTCGACCCGCCGCTGGTCCCCGTCGTCCCGGCGCCAGACTGCTCATTCTTGGCCCGCATCATGCCCAGGATGAGGTTGATCCGGTCGGCAACATACGCCATGCTCTGCGGCCGGTTGGCGGGATCGATCTCGACGCACTGCATCACCAACTCATTGAGGCGGGCGGGCACGCGCGGGTTCAGTTCAAGCACCGGGGTGGGGCGCGGCATCAACTCATCGTCGATCCGGCTCACCAGCGAGTCGCCCTTGGCGAGCGCCGTGGGGATCGGCTTGCCCGTGAGCGTCCAGTACATCGTCGCCCCGAGGTTGTAGATGTCGGTCTTTGCGGTGATCTCGCGCCGGTGCACCTGCTCGGGGGCGATGTAGTCGGGCGTCCCCTGGATGCGCGGCTTGATGGTCCCCGACTTGCACGACTGCCCCAGGTCGATCACCTTCGCGACCGGGCTCTTGCCGCCTGCGCCCGGGGCAACCAGGATGTTGTTGGGCTTCATGTCGGCATGGATGAACCCGCGCTCGTG
>Ga0163144_10005376_pt1 | contig 28404 bp, 28 predicted proteins | sample OliLak19BULKMAT1_FD_123175 | JGI IMG/M metagenome (GOLD analysis project Ga0163144, IMG submission 123175) | Freshwater microbial mat bacterial communities from Lake Vanda, McMurdo Dry Valleys, Antarctica - Oligotrophic Lake LV.19.BULKMAT1 | ecosystem: Environmental > Aquatic > Freshwater >... | reverse complement strand
GTCAGCTGCAATCACTGTTGGGAACACCGTGCTATCTAATGTGGTGGCGTCCCAAGTGGAGTTACACAAGGAATTTGGCGGCGTTTTCCCGACCGTTGCCAAACAAGCCCACAAGGAGCGAATTGCACCAGTCGTACAACTGGCACTAAAGCGAGCTGGCATCTCTCCAAGCGAGCTGAGTGCTGTGGCTGTCACCCAAGGTCCCGGATTGGCACCAGCATTAGAGGTAGGTGTGGAGTTTGCTAAAACTTACGCTGCTGATTTAAAGCTACCACTGATTCCGGTCAACCACATTGAAGGCCACATTTTGTCTGTACTGGCAAAGCCACGAACAAGCAGCTCTGCGACTCGCGCAGTGTCCAAGAAGACCACTACGGCTGTTCCGGAAATGTCATATCCATGTTTGTCCTTAGTCATTTCTGGTGGCCACACAGAGTTCGTCGTAGTTCATCAACCGGGTCACTACGAGCGCATTGGTTGGACGGTCGACGATGCAGCAGGAGAGGCTCTAGATAAGTTCGGCCGAATGGTGGATTTGGGCTACCCCGCCGGACCGTTGGTAGAGCAGTTTGCTAAGCTTGGTAACCCACGAGCCTTTGCTTTTCCTTTGCCTATGACCACTACCGATAACTTCTTAATGAGCTTTTCTGGACTGAAAACATCAGCCCGAAGAAAGATCGAAGAGCTGACAGCTGTTCAGCCATTAACTAAGCAACAGATCATTGATTTATGTGCGAGCTTTCAATACGCGGTATTTCACGCTATTACGTACAAATTGAATAAGTATTTGTTAAAACGGTATGCTGACCCCTCTCAACCTCCCCTCTTCGGTGTTTGGTTGGGTGGTGGCGTAGCTGCTAACTCAACTTTGCGGAAGATGTTACGAAAGACAGTTCAGACCTATAACTTAGATCTGCACGTCCCTTATTCCAAAAAGTTATGCAGCGATAACGCGGCCATGATTGGAGTGGTCGGAGCCGTTCATTTGAACGAAAATACTGACACTTCCCGCAGCACGATTGAGCGCAAACCAAACTGGGAAGTTGGCACTCTTTAACTACGGAACTGTCTTCAAAAAATCCAAAATAATATCAATAGAAATGATTGAGTCGCATCCAATTACGGTATGCGCCTCGTTCGAAAAAAAAGCAGTGAATTATGACTGGGTGTTGATGTCTGATGTGACTGAGTTCGTCGGCGGATCTCGAAAGACCAACCAAGGAACGCCGATCACGATTGCGGCATAAATAATCGCCGCGGGGACGCTGATGGCTACCAGCAGAAGTACTACGATCACAGCAATGATTGCCATGATCAGCAGCATTTGCTGACAGCTTTTTTTGACTTCACCGCCTACTGCGATGAGAAAACGATACAACGCCATGTCCTTTAATCCTTTCGTTATACAAGGACAGAGAAAGTACCTCTGTGGAGATGCTCTTTCTGTCCTTGTTGAAAGGGAATTCAATGCTTGTTAATGTGCATAAACCGACTTACCGACAGTAATGCATCGGTAGTCAATTTATCAGATAAGTATACATCAAACACGCTCATTTGTCAATAATTATAGGCTTTCACTAGGTTTAAATAGTCTTGAGTACTAATAAGTAACCCAAAAGGGCGACCCTTTCGAGTCGCCCTTGTTTGTGATCATTTTCCTGTCTTAGATCGGACAGGCACCTGTTTCACACTTCAGATGTTCGTAGTCAATGTCTTCCAACAGTGACTCGTCTTTTTCGATTTCATTCAATGCTTTCATAAACTCAGAGATGGTGACTGGTTGTTCTGGCTGATACTCATATGCTGTGGCGTCTTGCTGTGGCATGACTGAACAACATTTGATCAGACCTTGATACTGACGAACCATGTCGCTGTACTCTTTGTAGCTAACCTTTTTAGGATCGTACTTCAGAGTGTAGGACACTTGATTACCGGTATCTGGCAGAGCGTTGCCCTCTTCGTCGATACCCACAATCCAGTACTTCTCTAAGAGCATCAACCATTTGTACTGCTCTTCTGGTGTAGCTTCAGCAGCGGTCACTAACTCTCCTTCCATTCCCAGACGACAGATCAGCGGCTGAGTGGGGAAACCAACGGCTGTTGAGCCTTGGTAACTCCGCAGCTCTTTGATTGGATAGCCTTTTTTCTGGTACTTCTTGATCATTGGATCGTCACTGCGATACTGCACCCAGCGAATGTACTCACGCATACTTGGTAAGTGAGCGCCTTCGGTCAGCGCGAACAGCTTAGAAATCGTGCCTGATGGCTTGATTGTGGTGTTCGTATGAGGAACGTTTACACCCAGCTGTTTGGAGTACTTCTCTGCTTCATCAACCACGGCGCGTTTGAAGCGGGCAATCGTCAACCAGAATTCTTTCGACTTTTCTTCATCGATCAGATCACGGAACGACAGTCCAAATTGATTCCAAGCGAACTCATGAATTCCCGTCATACCTACACCAATACGATTGGTACGCTGCACTTCACGGTTGTACAGACAGTCCATGGTGTTCACCCGGATCAAGGCACGAGTAGCTGCGCGGTAAGCTTCTTCAGCATCATCAATGGTTGGCGCGAAGTATGGAACGACGTCAGCGATGACGCAGTATCCACCCAGCATGTTCAAAGAGATCTCACCACAAGGATTAGGAATCTGTGAGTAGACTTTTGCTCCGGCATTACGAGCCACGTGAGCCAACATTTTTTCAGTACGTTTAAATGGTTGGTACTTTGAGCTTTCTGCGTACTTACCATCTTGATAGCCTTCATAGCCTTCGTCGTTTTGGACCAAACGATGTTGGTTAATGAATCCTGGCTCACCTGTTCCATCTTCGTAAGAAGCTTTCATGATGGCGTTCAACACTTTTTGAGAGTGATTAGTGCGTTGTTTCCAGAATTTATCATCTACGGCCACAGAGTTGTTGGCGCTCCATAAGAAGCCACCTCTCTTAATGTTGATGAAGTCAAAGACCTCTGGATCACTCCAAATTTTGGTAGCGATACGAGCACTTCGGCGAGCACCACCCACTAAGACACATTCTGCTAAATAATGATCAACGAACATGGCTTGTTTCCATGGGGAAAGACAGGAACCTTTTAAGGTCGAGGCTTTTTCGATGGCGTTCATTAATGGTTTTGGACCAGATGATGGACGATCTTGCATGCCTTTAATTGGCATCCCTTTGGCACGAACCTTCGAGAAATCAAGGATGAGTAAGTCATCTTTGTACTTCTTCTCGTAGGTCATAATCTCAAGCATCTCAACAGCTTGAGCCCATCCTTCACGACTGTCTGGCACTTCAAACCAATGCACAGAGTCGCTTTGGCCGTATTTATGTTTGGCGTCTCGGACACTCTCGTCAAAACCCCAGACGAAATCTGGATGAGAGTCATCAATAACACAGCGCACGTTTGGCATGTTGTCCCAGTTCACCACACACATGTCATCGTCGTACGGACGCCCTACACCAGATCCATTCATTAAAAGGTAGAACAAAATATAGGAAGAAGACGCAGTGCTACAGTTCGTAAACACTTCCATGTTTCGCGTTGGCTGCGTTTCATCACCATGCTGAAGGTGACGACCTGACATTAACACTGAGCCATTGGCGATGTGCTTTTTGAGGAGTTCGTACTCTGCTTTTTGATGTTTTTTGTCGGCTTTACCCTTGAGCGCTTTGGTCGTTAAGAGGAGAGTGTTTCCGTTGGCTACACGATCAGCCACTTCAGCCCAAGTTTCCCATCGATCTTCTGCGCCTTCCACGGCAACCTTACGAAGATAGGTACGCTTAGCTACAGCCATGCCCATTCCGTTATCGAGCTTTCGCTCAATAAACTTCATTTTCTTTTTTGGCAACGCAGCGGCTGCATTCATACGGTCCTCCTCAATTTATCAATCTCCTGCTCAAAGTCTTCCAAACTGTCAAAGTCTCGATATACACTGGCGAAGAGCAGGTACGACAGTTTATCGATTTTCTTTAGCTTGTTGATCACCATGTTGCCGATTTCCCAGCTTTTGACCTCGGTCGATGCCTTGATCCGCAGTTTTCGTTCAACATCGTTAATCAGTTCTTCAATTTGGTCCATTGAAACTGGTCGTTTCCAGGTGGCCTTCGCAATCCCTCGACGCAGTTTGTCGCGATTAAATGACTCGCGCTCTCCATCTTTCTTCACAACGATCAAGTCGACACCTTCTACTCGTTCATACGTTGTAAATCTCTTCAAACAGCGATCACAACGACGCCGACGTCGAATGCAGGATTGGTCTTCTGCATCACGTGTATCGGTCACCGTGGTCTGACAGGCAAAGCAATACGGACACTTCATATTCTCAAGGGTACAGATTTTCTTCTGTTTACTCTGCCGATACTGTATTTAGTACTTTTAGCGATGTTCATGTACTAAATGTAGTATTCGCTGGGCAAATAGGATCTCACGGGAACGTGGTGTGGTCAACAAAACTTAAGCGATCAAAGTAGATCAGTTTTGGGTCTTAGAGGCATGGAGTTGAGCTACTAAATGAGTGTGTTCACTCAAGATCTGATCGAGTTGGGCACGATGGGCATCGGTAAGCTGTGGAGCTAAGTCCCGAAGCTCGGTGCTGTGATAGGTCACAGCCTTTGCAACGCGCTCTTTTACGGACGTTGGCACATCCTCCAGCAATGAGTCGACAGCGGCCTGATTAAGGTAATTTTGGGCTTTCAGGAGGGTGGCAAACGCCACTTCTTCCTCGCCCTTCTCAAGTAAAGCCTTGGAGTAGTCAAGGCGACGGTTGGCATACTCAACTTTCATAAAGACTTGCTCTAAAGGAGAAGCCGTCTCGAGTTGAAGCCGATCCATGGCCATCATCACTTTATAGAGGGAATGATCTGGGAGAATTTGATGAGAAAAGTACAACTTGCTCTGAGAAGCCGCTTGCCCCCCATTGGATGAAACCTGGGTGGCACTAAAAAGTGAGATAAACAAGACGCTGCTCCCAAACACCAAACTGAGCAACGAAAAGAGAAGGCGAACTCTCATAAGTGTAGGTACATTGTATCAAGTACTTGAGGGGAGTCAAATTAAAGAAGCATTGTGTCGTCCGCAAAATTCGACATAGGTCATCGAGTATGGACCAATAAAACCATGCCCCAAATTGCATGAGAAAGAGCCAGTGCGTAGATGTTTCGAACGCGATAGAACAGCAGGGCTTGGCCTAAAGCAAAGAAAAACAGTAAAAAGAGTTGGCCGCCCACTAAACTGAGGTCGAATCGGAGCAAGGTGTTGGGAATATGAAAAGCCAAGAAAATGGCAGCTGTCAACAACGATTGGTTCAAAATTGGCCATTTTTTGTACTTTTCTAGGATGACGGTCATGATCCAACAGTAAAAGAACAACGATTCCCAAAAGCCAGTCATCATGGCCAGCATGAACTCCCACCAAAAATTGTCTGTGGCAAACAAGGGCGCAGCTTGAACGACGATGCCTTTGCGCGCAAGCGAAGCGAGTGCGCCTGCAAACCCAAACACTCCACCAATGGCCAGTCCCATCCATAAACCAGACTGGAGATACCTTGCACTGACGGTGTCAGCAATGGCCTTTGACTTCGTGATCGACACGTACAGGAGCACGGGCAGACCGAAGAAGACTGCTTTACCAATACTTTCATCAAACCAAACTGGGAAACGGAACATGTATCGGTAGATACACCACATGATGAACACCAGCAGCAACAATGGAATAAAGGCGATATGCTGCGAAATTGGCGTTACCACCGTTGTTTTCACCACTTTGCGAGATGGTGGTGTAGGTGTTGTTGGAAGTCGTCTTCGGAGTTGAAAAATGCCGGAGCCAGTCGAACCCTTCGTAGCAGTGCTACGTTTTCCCGCTTTACCAGAGTTAACTTTGGGCTTGGATGGCATCAAGTACAGTCTGCAGTGATTGTTCCCTACTAAGTTTGTAGGTATCGATGACTAAATCGTAGAGTTTTGGATCCCAAAAATCAATTGGCTGGTCAGCTTTCATGGTTCCGGGTTTTACAACCCATTCATTCCATTCATTGGCGTACATACCGCTCCATTTTTCGCTATTCTTCTTCAAACGGGTATGCATATTTTCAATTGCTTGCTTCGGAGTTACGTTGTCGCGGTTCACAATTCGGTCTACGCGGACGGCTTCGTCACTACAGGACATTAAAATTTTGAGCGTACCGGGGACTTGTTGTGCCATGAATCCAGACAGCCATGATTCGAGAACTTGATGTTTACCTGTTTCAAGGCGTTGTCGCATTCCCATGTCTACCTGTCGATCAAAATCTGGTGGATACGCCGTTGCGTCGTGATGAAGTGCTGAGTTGTCAGCAAAGAGTCCTTGTTTAATGGCGTAGTCACGCATGAACTCACCACCACTAAAACCAGTCCAAGCATCACCACCAAAATGCTCTTTGAGCATTTTCAACATTGTGGTAGATCCACATCCAGGTAATCCAGAAACAGTGATGTTGAAATAACGGGATTCTTCACTCATAACAGTAAACTCCTGATCAAGATATGACGACGATGTGGAGCGATTGTACCCTATAGTCTACGTATTTTTCAGCTGGCAGTGCGTTGCTTGCTCCATCGTAGAGAGTACCATTGAAAGTTTAGAAGCAGTTTCCAGAAGAGGTAGCCGTCGCTCATTGTGTGGGAAGTAGTGAAAGACTTGATTACGACACTCGAGCCAAGTTTTCCAGATAGCTGCCGCGATATCCTGGCCACACAGTTGTCGAACATCGTCGTATAACCACCATTCATCTCGACGCACTGGATTTACATCTGGATTCAGTGCTCGACCAATTCGAAATCGCTTATCGGCATACGTTGTAGCACTAATTAAACCAAAATCAAATAAATATTGCTTGAGGAAGCCCTCATAGGCTTTTGCTGCAGGAAAGAGAATAAAGGAGTAATCTGAGAACGCAGATTGCATCCGCTCTTCTCGCTCATATAATTCAACAGAGACTAAAATGAGCTCCTGCTGCCACGGAGAGAGCTGATCAAACCAAGACTGAGACAAAACTGATCTAAAACGTTGCATAGGGGCAGGTCATTGATAGATAATACACTTCCAAATATAGAACGGTCTGTCTGTTCAATACAAGCTACGATCCCCTGTGACTACAACTGACAACACTACCTCACTAGCAAAAGAAACCAAGAAGCCGACCATCGAAGATCGTATCCTCAAACCTTTCGTAACAATGAAAAGTAAAAAGTGGCAAGAGAGCATGTCTACCAAACGTCTGCCTAAATCAGAACGAAAGAAAAAAATCGAAAAACCCAAACGCCAACTTCCCAAAGTATTACAGATTTTACTCTTCCCACTGATCAATCCATTCGTTCGGTACGGACTGATTGCATTGCTATTGTGCTCCGGAATTGCGCTTGTTTACTTACTGCGAGACTTGCCGTCACCAGCGCGTTTAACGTCCAGTGAAAATTTTGCCGTCAGTACGCAGATCTTTGATCGTAATGGCAAACTTCTTTATGAGATTTTTGCCGATAAAAATCGTATCCCCATTGAGCTAAACACCTTACCTCCACATGTCTACCAAGCTGCGATCTCTATCGAAGATAAAAACTTTTATTACCATTGGGGATTTGACATCGTCGGAATTACCCGCGCTATTCGCAACACACTTGAAGGACGCAGATTAGAAGGCGGCTCCACAATTACCCAACAGCTGGTGAAGACTGCGCTCCTCACACCTGAACGATCTTTGCAAAGAAAAATCAAAGAAGGCGCATTGGCGATTACGACTGACCTTCTCTATTCCAAAGAACAGATCTTAGAAATGTACTTAAACTACATTTCTTATGGTGGGACATCCGTAGGAATTGAGTCTGCGGCGCAACGATACTTCGATAAACAAGCAAAAGATTTGACGGTCGCCGAAGCAGCACTGCTCGCCGGCCTCCCACAATCTCCAAGTCAGTACTCTCCATTTGGAAGCTCTCCTGAACTCGCTAAACAACGACAACAAGAAGTCATCCGCCGAATGGAAGAAGATGGCTACCTGACAGCTGATGAAGCTCAAAAAGCAAGGAACGAGGTTTTGAAGTTTGCCATTTCTCGAACCGACATTCAGGCGCCACACTTTGTGTTTTACGTACGTGACTTACTCTATCAAAAATATGGCGAAGACCGAGTTGAAAAAGGTGGGCTTCGAGTCACCACCTCGTTGGATCTTGATCTGCAAAATGTTGCTCAGGCTTCACTCAGTGCCCAAGTGGATGACCTCAAGTCAGCTCGTGTCAGTAACGGTGCAAGCATCATCATGAAACCGAACACTGGTGAAATACTTGCAATGATCGGTTCTAAAGATTACTTCAACACTGCTGAAGATGGCCAAGTGAACGTCACGATGCGACCACGCCAACCAGGTTCTTCTATTAAACCAATCATGTACGCAGCAGCCTTTCAAGCAAGGATGCTCAACCCTGGTTCTTATCTTCTGGACATTCCGACCTGTTTCGATGTTCCTAATCAAAAACCTTACTGTCCAAAAAACTATGATGGTGGGTTTAAAGGCCCAGTGACGATTCGTCAGTCACTAGGGAACTCACTCAACATTCCAGCGGTAAAAGGGTTACGACTACTAGGTCTTGAACCATTTATTGACCGTGCCACCAAAATGGGAATCACGTCATGGAAAGATCCTTCAAACTACGGACTATCCTTAACCCTGGGCGGAGGTGAAATTCGGATGATCGACTTAGCTCAAGCCTTTGGTGTGCTTGCCAATCAAGGAGTGAAAATCCCGATGACGCCAATTCTCAAAGTAGAAGACTACAAGGGCAACGTCATTGACTCCGTTGACCTGGCAGAACGAAGTAAAGATTTGGCCGATATGACTGCGGACGAAGATCAGTTAGAGCTTGGTGACTTAGTCCGAGTGATGAACCGTGCTCCCGCATACTTGGTTGATCACATCATGCAAGACAACCAAGCGCGTACTGCAGCATTTGGACCAAGATCAAAGTTAGTCATTCCTGGCCAAATTGTTAGCGCCAAAACTGGAACAACCAACGACTTAAAAGATAACTGGACTGTTGGATTTACCCCACAGTTCTTAGTCATGACTTGGGTAGGAAACAATGATGGTTCTCCAATGAACCGAAATCTTGTTTCTGGTATTACCGGGGCGGCACCGATCTTTAACGACATCATGACGTATGTGCTCCGTGATCAAGCACCAATCATTCCGGAGAAGCCAGAAGACGTTACCGCAGGGATGGTGTGTGTAACCGGAATGCCTCCTCAGCCAGGTGAAAACTGTCCTCAACAACAACAAGAACTCTACTGGAGAAAGTCTCAACCTTCTAAAGCACAGTTCGTCACTAAAGAAGTTTGGGTACATCCAGACACAGGTTTACCACTACAGGCTGGAGAGTCCACCGATGGGTTACAACTGCAAACCAAAACAGTGCTCACTGATCCATTTACCACAGATTACTGTCAAGACTGCACTCGTCCAGTTGATGAACAAGGAAAAACGGTCTTTGAACAGCATAATGTTGATGCGATTACGGAGTACAGCAACGAAAATACAACAACTAATCAAAACTCAGAAACTGCCCAGTAAGGCGAACCGTACACCATGGCTATATGGAGTACTGACGGTGTTCCTGCTTGGGCTTGCGGCTATCGGATCCTGGATTTATCTCTATCTTCAAGGTGGATTTCTTCTTTCACCTTTCCCGAATCTTGATAGCGTTGCTCCTCTTTCTCGTTTAAATACATCGCCATTTATTGTGTATGGATTTGTCCCCTACTGGAACTTGAGTAAAACGGTCATCCAACCAGAGCTCACGCACCTTGCCTACTTTTCTTTCCCAATTACCCCAGAAGGAGAGCTTGATGGCATAAGTAATGGCAAGCCCACCGACACAGATGCCAGCATTAGTAGCAGTAGGTGGAGATCTGCTCAACTTGACGACCTCGTCAGACAATTAAAACCGAACCAAGCATTCACACTTACGCTGACTCAGTTTGGAAAACCAGAAATCGAAACATTTTTAAGTTCACCATCAGCACAAACGCAGTTTCAAACATCACTCCAGAGTTTCCTGACAACTACCACCCGTCCAGTCGCAGGAATAAATATCGATATTGAGTACCCAGGTGAAGCAACACCAGCACTTCGACAGGAATACGTAGAGTTCGTCCAACGCACCAGAACGACTGTAGACCAAGTTGCGCAAGCTCGACGTCAACCAAAATACAATCTGTCTATCAGCGTCTATGCCAATGCAGCAAGCCGTCAGTTACTTTGGGACATCCCTTCTCTTATTTCAGCTGTGGATCACGTGGTGATCATGGCCTATGACTTTCATCGTAGTTCTTCACCCATCGCTGGACCTGTCGCTCCAATGTTTGGTGCCACCCAAAACTGGGATAACGACTTAGTTCTCCACCTCAAAGAGTTTTTAGCACAAATGCCTGCTAATAAAATTTTGCTTGGGGTGCCTTTTTACGGATATGAGTGGGAAACAACAACCGGAGATTCTCGCTCACTCGTTTTCCCTGGTACTGGAGCAACTGCAAGTTACGGAAGAGTTCAGCGTCTGCTCAACAGTACTAATTCCGCAGAAATTGCTGACGGACCAATTACTCAGGGGTGGGACGAAGATGCGTTATCGCCATACCTTATTTTCACCAAAGATAATCGTCAACACGTTATTTACTACGAGGATGCACGTTCTATCAGTTACAAAGTTGAGCTGGTCAATGAACTGCAGTTGGGCGGAATTGCCATTTGGGCGCTTGGGTACGAGGATGGATCCAGAGAGTTGTGGGACGCGGTCCAAAAACACTTAGAAAAATAACAGTCTATAAGACTTACAAAGATACTCACAAATAGACAATTGAATACAATCTCAGCCAATGCTAAGATCTGGCGAAATGCCGAAGAAAATGCGTGGTAGCCAGAAGAAGATTGTCAAAAAACCACGAAAAAATTCTGCAGCAATTAAGAACGATAAGACGCAGAAAATAAAGAAATCCTCCAAGATTGTAAAAAAAACTACTAAAGTAGTGACGTCCACAAAAGAAGTAAGTCCTCTCAAAGCTCGCAAAACCACTCGGGTTGCCAAGACTGTGAAGTCTTCGAAAACTCCGGTGAAAGTTCGACGAACAAAAAAACCCAAGTCGTCCGTTCAAGTATATCCAGTTCCTAAAGCACGGAGCGTTATTTACGCTATTGGATCATTTTTTCGTGGAGCGTTTCGTGACCTCATTTATCCATTTTATTACTTACTTCGCTATCATTTCGTAGCTACGTTTTTCTCGTTATTAACGACTGGTCTGATTTTGGGTGGAGCATATACGGTCTATGACGTTGCGTTTCGTGACCTACCCACTGTCAACCAAATCACACAACGACGCCAACCGCTCACCACCAAAATTCTCGATCGAAACGGTAAAGTGCTCTACAACATTTACAAAGATGAGAACAGAACGCTGGTTCCTTTAAGCAAAGTCCCTCAAGCCTTACGACTCGCCACCATCTCAATTGAAGATCGTGATTTCTACTCACATCACGGCCTCTCTTTTCGGGGTATTGCTCGTGCGTTAAAAGTGAACAGTGATGGAAACCATCTTCAAGGAGGTTCAACCATCACGCAGCAACTAGTCAAGTTGACGCTACTCACCCCAGAAAAAACGATCAAGCGAAAAATTCGGGAAGCGATGCTGTCGTTCTTAGTGGAAAAAACGTACACCAAAGACGAAATTTTAGAGATGTACTTAAACCAGGTTCCGTACGGTGGATCAACCTACGGAATCGAAGAAGCCGCCCAAAGATACTTTGGAAAGTCAGCAAAGTCGCTGGGACTAGCTGAGAGTGCATTTTTAGCTGGTCTTCCGCAATCACCCAGTCTTTACTCACCATTTGGGAACTCACCTGAATTAGCCTATGGTAGACAGCGAGAGGTACTACGAAGAATGGTTGAGGACCAGTACATCACCCAAGAACAAGCTGATCGTGCAAAACAAGAAGAGCTCGTATTCCAACCAAACGTCACAAATATTCAGGCACCACATTTTGTGATGTACATCAAAGACTTACTCGCAGAACAGTATGGTGAAGACCTCGTCAATCAGGGTGGTCTGGAAGTCCGGACAACGATTGACCTCGATTTACAAAACGAAACCCAAGACTTAGTCAGCAAAGAAATGGCCACTTTGGAAAAACTCAAAATTAGTAACGGCGCCGCCTTAGTGACCAATCCTAAAACCGGAGAAATACTTGCCATGGTAGGAAGTAAAAATTACTTTGACTTTGCCCACGATGGACAAGTCAACGTAACCATGCGGCCACGGCAACCTGGTTCGTCAATTAAGCCACTGACCTATGCAATCGCATTTGAACGCGGAATGATGCCCAGCACCACGGTGCTTGATGAGCCGATCACCTTTCAAATTACAGGCGCGCCTTCCTACTCACCCAAAAACTACGATGGTCGTTTTCATGGCACCGTCACCTTGAGAGAAGCATTGGGATCTTCCTATAACGTTCCCGCAGTGAAGACACTTGCCAGCATCGGAATTGAGAATATGTTAGACCAAGCTGAAGCTATGGGGATCACCACCTGGCAAGATCGAAATCGGTTTGGATTGTCACTGACACTTGGTGGAGGTGAAGTGCTGATGACAGACATGGCAAAAATGTACGGAGCTTTTGCAAACTCAGGGCTCACCACTGATCTCTCGGGAATTCTGGAAGTCAAAACTGCAAAAGGGGAAGTCTTGTATCACAACTTCTGTGCACTCGATGGAAAAGAGTGTCGATCGCAACAAACAGTTTCTCGAAAAACAGCCTATCAAATCACAGATATTTTGAGTGACAATGCTGCTCGTGCTGCAGGATTTGGCTTAAACTCGGTGTTGGATATTCCTGGACACCAAGTTGCTGTGAAAACAGGAACCACGAATAACCTTCGTGACAACTGGGCAATTGGTTACACCCAAGATCGAGTCGTCGCCGTTTGGGTAGGAAATAACGACAACACCCCAATGAGTTACGTGGCTTCCGGTATTACGGGAGCCTCACCAATTTGGAACAAAGTCATCCGTCTTACCCTTGATGATGAAAACCCTCATCAGTTCACTCTTCCAGAAGGAATGGTCAAAGTCAGAGTTTGCGCCAACACACGAACATTGCCATGTGCAGGGTGTCCAATAGTCCGAGAAGAGCTGTTTGAAGTAGGCACAGAGCCAACAGTAGCGTGTAACCCCAATCAATTTCCGGCAGCGTCAACACAGCCGCTCAATAACAGAGTTCCCAGAGTCCCCACTGTTTTTCCAGTAAGACCCTCACCAAGACCAACGGCACCTGCAGCTCCACGCCGCACTGTTCCACTCCGATAATATTCTTCTTCAATTGGGTATTTTTTCACTAGGAAGTTAATGAACGAATATGTTCATTGAGTGTCTCAATAAACGTCTTGAGCCGTTCTTGCTTCTGCTTCACCGCCCACTCAGTGCTCAGTTTCTGCCTCAAGACTTCGCGGCGAAATAGTTGAGACCTCCACCGCGCTGCCAAGGCAAAAATGTGCTTTCCACGACTCCACCGATCGTGGCTGACCAGTTCAAGATCGTCGAGATCACGAAGAATGTTTGCTTCTAACGTACGAATTGGAAAGAACTGAAACTGGGCATGTTTGCGAATGGCGTAAAACACTTGATCGGCAATGGGAGAACTCAGCTCACTTTTTGCCGCAGCATCTTTGAAGATAAAGGCAGAGCCCAAACCATCCATGAACTGATGATACAGAAGCTGCACAGTATTCGTTCCCAGACGTCCAGCTTTCCAGGTGTCATGCCAGCAAATGCTCAAAATCACCACCTCCGGAGTAATTTTTTCTTTGAGTGAGGGCTCTTCTTTCAACAAGTACTCAAAATCCTGAAGCATCCGCTGCGCATGTGTCCAGTCATGATACGGATCCTTGCTGACTTTCATCCGCTCAAGAGCTTGATCTGCCAATATCTTTCCTTGAGGAGAAAGATACTTTTCAAGCGATGTTGGAATAGCACTATTCATACTTACCGATTCATCATCCACAGCACTAAAGAAACAATAATGGTGATAATTAAAATGACGGGCGCCACAAAGCGTTCTTTTTGCTTTCTCTTTTGCTCTTGTTCTTTTAAGAACCGACGCTCTTCACGAGCGATGCGTTTGGCTTCTTTCTCGGCTTCAACTTCCGCAGTTGAACGTTGAAGTGAATCAAGCTGATTACGCAGCTCTTGATCTTCATTCTCAAGATTCTCTTTCTCGTCGTCTTTTTTGCCAAATCCAAACAAACCCATGTTAACCTTTCAAGGTCTTTGCTTTTTCGACAATTAAATCCACTACATCTTCAATGTCTAAGTTCGATGTATCAACGACCCACGCACCTTCCACAACTTGAAGTGGATCTACAGCCCGATGCATGTCACGATCATCTCGCTCTTGAAGGTCTTTATACACCTCTTCAAACGTTACGTCTTGACCACGTGTCTGGAGCTCATAGTGTCGCCTTTTGGCGCGAGTTTCCACAGATGCTGTTAAGTAAATTTTGAGATTTGAGTGAGGAAGAACCTTAAAGGTGATATCACGACCCTCCATGACAACATCTTGGTTCGCCGCGATTTGTTGTTGCTTCTCCACTAGATGTTCTCGAACTTTTGCCAGCGCTGCAACCTTGGAGGAACCTTGACCCACGGCCTCTGTGCGGATTTCCCATGACACATCCTCACCATTTAAAAGAACGGTCGTCAAACGACTATCTTGTTCACTTTCACTTGGATTTCGCATCTCAATCTTGTTTTGACGCAAGACTTCAACTACTCGAGCTTCATCTTCAAATGGAATACTGTTTCGCAAAGCAATCAGTGCGGTAACTCGGTACATGGCTCCTGTATCTACATACAGAAGGCCTAGTCGCTGAGCAACTAACCTGGCTACTGTGCCTTTGCCAGCAGCAACTGGCCCGTCGATAGCAATATGCAGGGGCATATACATTCTCCTTACAAATGGGCAAGCTAATAATGATTACTTATCTGCGCTTTTTGGCAGTTGGTTTTCTTGAGGCAGTCGTCTTGGTTTCGTGCATCCACTCATCTCGGTCGCAGGTGAGTAATCCACCCAATCCTACCAGAATAAGAATAAGTGGCCACAAATTCCAAAACTCTCGAGGCAGAAGGCCCATATTTGACGCAAGTACAATGAGTCCCATTGCTACCATCGAAACTGGCCAGAACACTTTTTTGGGCATAGTATCTCCTCTCTCCATTATTCAAACTTCAGGGTGAATTTGCAAGCGCAGAGTAACGTATAATACTCCCTATGACTCTTCTCGAGAACAAAAAAGCTCGCATGGACTATGAATTTATCGAAAGCTACTTAGCTGGTGTGGTGCTCAGTGGTCCAGAAGTCAAAAGTCTCCGCAATAAAAGTGGCAGCTTTACCGGCAGCTTTGTCAAAGTACTCGGTAATGAGCTGTATTTGTTGAACGCCCAAATCACCCCATACGCCTTTGCTGATAACCATGACTATGATCCCAAACGGACTCGTAAGTTGCTCTTGAAGCGCAAACAAATTAATACATTGATCGAGGCAGTCACACAAAGAGGTTTAGCGTTAATCCCTCAACAGTTCGAGCTGTTAGGAAACAACATTAAGTTGCGGTTTGCACTGGCCAAAGGAAAAAAACAGTACGAACGCCGAGCTGAGCTAAAAAAGAAGGCCATTGAGCGAGACATTCAACAAGAGTTTAAAACCAAGCTAAGATAGCACATGCATATTTTCGCATTCAGGGGGATCATTGGGGTCGCTCACACGACTTCTCTCCACTTCATCAGCTGGAGAAAAGCCGTTGCTGAAGAAATCCACCAGACCCTTTTTGCTGCTCGAGTGACATCCACTTCTCCAATCACGATCCCCACATCAGCAGAAATTGATGTACTGGTGCCCCGCTGCCGAAGAGACGTGTTCATGGCAATCCTCGCGGTTAAGTCGCTGTTCAAGTACCTTCCTTTTTCCTTTACTGTCACAATCATTGATGATGGAACTTTTTCACACAAAGATATGAGGCTCCTTACGTATCATTTGAATGGGGTAAAAATCATTTCAAGGAGTGTGAGTGATGCAGGTCTACTTTGCGATTCTTTTCGCGGAGCTCAAAGCACAAGGATATTCAGTCGTTCGATTACCCACCCAAACACACGTAGTAAGTCCAGATGCCACTAAATATAGGGATGCAATACTTGGTCACTATGTTCGTTCGGTGCGGGAACAGTATTATTTGGATGCACACAACTTCATCAATGTGATTTCAGGCAGTCGAGAAAAAAACTACAGGCCGATCTCGTAAACAAGTGAACCACTCAGCGCAAATGCTTTTTGATTTTTCTCACTTGCCACCACACTAGTAGCTCCCGCCAGATTGTTATTCTTCACTTCTTTAATAAACTGCCCGTTTTTGTTGAGCACTACCACACGACTTTTTTGCGCTTCTAGAATGTACAGATTATTCATATCAGGTTTTGTAAAAAGGGAGAGTGAGGTGCTGAATGCGTCTTTAAGGCCAGTTACAGCAAAGCTTGTTTCTTGACCACTGGAGAGTTTTTTAATCTCACCAGTCTGCGTTGTTAACCACACGTCACCGTCAATGGACATGGACTGAACTTGGGCAAAGTCAATTCCTTGCCCACCTTGCACCCAACTTACCGGCTTACCACTCACAGAATCATCATCAGTGTCGTATCGAAAAATATTGTTTTGATCTTTATTCAAGACGTATAAGTACTTATCAAACAACCCTAAGTACTGCCCTGTTTTAATTGTGTCATCAGGATTTTCAACCAAGGTTGCGACATCAGTGCCACTAAGCGTGAATCGGAATAATCCCTCTCCTAGAAAGTACAAAAACTCATCATCTGCACTCAACGAGCGGATGTCTGGGTACTCACCAATTGGTAAGATGGTTGGCTGTTTGCGTTCAATATTCAGTGCCAAAATTTTCTTTTGTCCACTATCCAAGAAAAATAACGTATCCAGTGTTGCATCCACTTTGCTAGCCAAAAAATTTGACTGCACCAAACGTAAGTCAAAGAAAATGGGAAGTGTGGAAAGTTCTTCCTGCCCTGAAATACTTTGGTAATACGCTTTCAAATCTGCTAACTCAACGCTTAGCGCTGTTTGAATATGCTTTGGATTGGACTGTTGTGTTTGCGCTTCTAGATCACTAACCAGCAGCTCAGTATTCTGACGAGCTTGAACAGTATCTCGAAGAGAGAGTGTCTTAATTTCCTCGAGACGATTTTGGTAGGGCAGCAATGTGGCTTGGACTTCTTGCTGTCGTTTCAGTTGCTGGGATCTGGCGTACCACAAACCTACACCAATCAAAATGATGATCAACAGAACCAGTGCGCCGACCTTCATCGCAGATCTTCGTTTTTGCTGACGAACATACACATCCTGAGAAAAAAGTTGCGAAACACTCTGGACCATTCCTGATACAACGTTGACTACACCCACCAGTGGTGATTGTCTCTTTGCAGCTGGAAGCGGCTCATCCGCAGAAATAACAGTAGATGGAGCATCGTGAACGTCCACAACTGGAGCTTTCTGCTCTTGATCAGTGGAAATAGTAACCACACTTACCCCCATTAACCCTTCGTCAGGCACACCACTCATGGCGCTGCGAAGTTCGGGCAGATCAAGGATTTCAGACGCTTGTGAAGAAGAAAGTCTTTCCAACTGAGGCTGCATCAGCGCAGATAAATTGGTGGCAGTCGAAGTCATTAAGACATAGACATCACCTGACTGAGCGTGTCCTTCAAGTAGCTGGAGCGCATCATCTGAGCTAAGGATTTGACCATGTTTGGTGCCTCTTTTTAGCCAGACGCTTCCGTTATACGCAGCAAGAATGACTTGTTCACTCAGAATCCAGACAGCAATGAGTGACAGCGACACTTCCATTCGGGCAGCAGTAGAAAGACAGCGATCTAAAAGCTGATGGAACTCCAACGACGTTTGAGGTTCTTCGTGATCAAACTGTTCTTGGATATAGGTGAGAAATGCATCGAGTGAGGCAGCGGAAGATGCCGCATAAAGCACAACCATGTCTTGAGTGGGATGAACAATCAAACCAGAGCGTTGATTCTGGCTTGATCGACCAACTAAAGCCCGTTGTGTCAGTTTCAACATCGAGCCAATTGTAACACTCTTGAAGAAATTCTCTAGATTACATCAACGTAAAGAACGCAAAGATCAGCGCACCGATTGCCAGAAGGAGATGACCAATTCCAATCAAAAAGACCACTGTGGAAAATGGGGTCACTACTGTTTTGCGCATGACTTCAATTTGACGCAGCGCAATGAACGCGAAGATGACATAGAAAATGAATCCGATGTAGAAAAGGATACGAACACCATCAAGGAGTAACAGATTGAGGGATGCTGGGGTTACTGGAGATATGCTTGGAAACATTAGTTGGCCCTCCGATCGTGGAACTCTTGTTCCTCTTCGATCAACAACTCATTCAAGAAGGACACCACCTTAGATGGGTGCGGCACATCAACGAAATCAAACTCAGACACAGCACCAGCGGTTTGAATACGAACGGATCCATAGTCGAAAATAGAACCTAGTGCTCCGGAAGTCGTGGCCGTAATATCTTCGATGTTATCGATCTTGGCGTAAGCGACATTCTTGAACAGTAACGAATGGAAGTCCACGTCAATAATTCGCTCATCCGTAATAATGTAGACGTTGTAGAACCAAGATAAGAATACTTCGAGCACGTAGCTCATCACCATTAAGTACCAACCCACATTTGCAATGAACTGGAAGTTCAATGGTAAGAAGCTCAGCATACCAACGGAGTTGAACAGGACAGGGACAAATGCTAACCCAATGGCGATTACCACATACTTAATCTGAGTAATGAGACTTTGTCGAAGCAATAACAGGACTTGTTCGTCTTTGTGCTGAGCGTCGAATGCTACGTTAAATGGCTTGGCCGCAAATGCCGCAAAAGGGTTATGCGACGGCTTCATCTGTCGCATGACACTAGAGTAGTCATCGACGTTCTTGGTTTTACGTATCTCAGTCGTCAATCTTTTTTTGAGGGGTTCCCCATCAGTAGCTGCTACGACATCTAAGTCCTCAGGGGTAGCCTCCAGCGGGTGTGGGTGTTGATGAGCAGGTTTTTTATCTGCTTTAGAGGAGTCAAAGATTTCCGGCATGCCACAAATTATACCAGCCTAGAAGAAAGTATGCGCAGCTCAACGTTCCAGCACAGCCATAAACGCTTCCTGGTTCAGTTGGACTTTACCAATTTCCTTCAAGCGCTTCTTGCCTTTGGCCTGTTTCTTGAGGAGTTTCTGACGCCGAGTGTTATCACCCCCATATAAATGAGCAGTCACATCTTTGCGGTACGCTTTGACGGTTTCCCTGGCCACCACTTTTCCACCAATGGCAACTTGAATAGGCACTTCGAACTGTTGGCGAGGAACAACTTCTTTCAGTTTTTTAACTAAGTCCCGGCCAATTTGTTCGGCTCGGTCACGAACTACGATCACAGAAAGCGCGTCGATCTGCTCATGCTGAATGATCACGTTGAGTTTGACCGCATCTACCGGGGTGTAATCTTGGACTTCGTACTCCAATGACGCAAATCCAGAGGACACTGACTTTAAGTGGTCATGAAAGTGAACAATAATCTCAGCTAAAGGCAGTTCGTACTCGATACGGACACGGGTTCCCACGTCCTGCATGCTGAGCATCTTGCCACGATGTTCCTCAGCCAGCTGCATAACTGCCCCCAGGTACTCTTTGGGAGTAAACAGTGTAGCTAAAGTAATAGGCTCTTTAATTTGTTTGATTGAGGCGGGATCTGGCATGTCAGCCGGAGTTTTAACCAGCATCTTGGTTCCGTCAGTTTGTTCAATCTGGTAGGTAACGGAAGGTGAAGTAGCGATCAACTCCAGGTCAAACTCGCGTTCTAAACGTTCTCGAACGATTTCAGCGTGCAATATACCTAGGAACCCAACTCGAAGACCGTTTCCTAAGGCCAAGGAGTGTGTTCCACTAAACTGCAGCGCCGCGTCATGAAGCACCAGCTTTGACATGGCATCTTGAAGGAGCACGAAGTCATCCCCATCAATTGGGTAGATTTCCATGTAGACCATCGGTAATGGCTCTTTATAGCCTGGCAAGTGCTCTACTTTATCAACGTCCGCAGCAGAGGTTATCGTGTCACCAACCGTCACCAGCGTCACTTCCTTCAGACCTGTACAGATGTATCCAACCTCACCAGCTTGAAGTGTGTCAGTGGGGGTCATACTTGGAGTAAACACCCCGACCTCTCCCGGCAGAAAGCTGGCTTTGGTAGCCATAAGCTGCAGTTTTTGCTTGTTGAGTACTCCATCCACAACCCGGACATAGGCAATCACGCCTTTATGTTGATCAAAGTGAGAGGTAAAAACGAGTGCTCTAAGGGGTAAGTCTTTCTTTCCTTGAGGTGGACGGATATGTTCAATAACTGCATCGAGAAGCGCTTCAGTGTTTAAGCCTGTCTTGGCGGACACTGCCACGATCCGTTTTTCATCAATGCCGAAGATCTCCATCAGCTCAAGCATTACCGCGTCTACGTCAGCCGAAGGTAAATCAATTTTATTGATGACCGGAATGATGTCTAAACCCAGTTCCTTAGCTTTTTCGTAGTTTGAGAGCGTCTGGGCTTGGATGCCTTGGGTTGCATCAACCACCAACAACGCGCCTTCACAGGCAGCCAAAGACCGGCTGACTTCGTAACCGAAATCAACGTGTCCTGGAGTATCAATCAGGTTGAGAATAGAGCCGTTATACTCCATGCGCACTGGAGCCAGCTTAATCGTAATCCCACGTTCTTTCTCGATAGGATTACTGTCCATCAATCGTTCAGTAAAGTCTCTTTGCGAAACCGTATGCGTCAACTGAAGCAAACGATCTGTCAAGGTAGTTTTACCGTGATCGATATGCGCGATAATTGAAAAATTTCTGATATCAGGCAAGGTAGATACTCAAACAACTCTTATTTAGTTGTTTTTTTAACCGTCTTTTTGGCTTTGGCCTTAGAAGCGGACTTGGTTGCTGTTTTAGCTTTTTCGACTGGTTTACCTGCATTTTTCGCAAGTTGGCTCTTCATGTGAGCACCTTTTTTGCGGTGAATGAGGTGGGCTTTTATAGCTTTATCAATGGCAGAAAAGGCAGAACTCAAAGCTGGGGCATCTCCAGTTTTTTTAGCACTGTCGACGGCGGTTTTGAGGCGTGAACGAATAGGGGCGTTGAAGCCGGCTTTACGCTTACTGACCTTCAGTGCTTTCTTGGCGTTTGGTAAAATTGGCATGTTTTCCTTCGTTAGATGGATGTTTCTGGTTCAATTAGGGGGTAATTATACCATTTTTCTCAAGAATTCAAACTCGCTAATACCTTCACTTTAGGATTCCTAGATCTTTATAGAGTTTTTTGTAGGCTGGCGTGACTGCTTTGGGGGAGTACTTTGTGGCGACCGCTTTTTGCGCCCGTTGGGTTATTTTCCGCAGTAATCTAGGCGAGTACTCGTAGATTTGCGTCATTATCTTAGCTATTTTAGCCGCTTTAGGTTCAACTAAAAAGCCGGTTTCCCCTTCAACTATTAAGTTTTTGCTCTCACCTTTAGTACTTCCTACTGTTACTAGCCCTTGCGACATCGCCTCGATGTACACAAAGCCAAATGGCTCGTACAAAGAGGGAAAAATTGTGATTCCAGCAAGTTCAACAACCAATGAATACAGTGACTTCTTGTGATCAATGCGAGGAATATGATGCACTCTGTCAAGAATTTGAGTAGGCAGTCTTAAGGAGTATAGGAACTCAGTAATTCCCATGTACCGTTGGCCTATTTTCAATGTCAGATCATCGCTACCAATTAGCCATAAGTGACTTTTCGTATGGTTTTTGGCAAATGTAAAGAATCCCAGCAGCAGCTCTTCAACCCCTTTTCGGTGCTCAATTCTGCCCCAATAGACAAAATTTTCTTTATTTAAGCGCTTTTGGTGCGCTACTTTTCTGGGTAGCGTTACAAAATTTGGAATGTAGTAGTGAAGTGTGTGGCTCGACGCTTTCTTTTTAGATAAAAGCAGTTCCTGCAACTCTTGATTACAAGAAACTAACGCGTCACCCTTCTCTATTACAAAAAGTGACTCGAGGCGTGCCTTGATTTTACTATCCATACCCGCCTGTATAAATGGATTCAGGTATTCTTGTGGTCCCTGAATATGAATAATCAAAGGAATATGTCGGAATAGTTGTTTGATCAGCATTGCAGGCGAGTGATAGGAGACAGAATGAATCGCAATAAAATCTTCCGTCTTGTGCAACCTCCTGAAGTAGTTCCAACTAAAGAAGTTCCACTCGAGAAAGTAGAGGAAGTCTGGGAGACCTCGAAACATAACCAGTAGTACACGTCTAACCAGCTTGAGATAAATACCATTAAAGACTTTATTCTTTGTCTTAAACCCAATCAGATGGTGGATAACATGTGGCGAAATTGTTTTTGTTGAAAACTTCCAACCGGGATGATGAGAAATAACGTGAACCTTGAAGCCCATGTCACTTAGGACTCGTGAGAGCTCCTCATTAAACGTTGCAACACCACCCCAATTTGTAAAAGGAGGAAACTCTGGTGAGATTATGGCAACTGACTGTCTTTTCATTCGCTGATACTATATAAGAACTTCACTATCATAATAGGTAACTATGGATACACTAGTCCAGAAATAATAAGACATACCAAGCAATGAAACTCTTACTTTCCCGGTGTTCAGATGCCTCACGAGAAATCTGGAACGAGATAACTTTCTACATCAAGCATCTGTATTACTCCGTATATTCAGTGATTGTGTATGCTTGGCTGAAAAAATACACACCGCTTAAACTTCACTTAGGTTGTGGAAACATTCACATTGAAAATTGGGTAAATATCGATATTGTTAAAACTCCAGCTGTAGATATCTGTGTGGATCTACGTAGAGGGTTCCCTTTCAAAAGAAGCTCTGTCGAGACGATTTATTCTGAACATACATTTGAACACTTTAGTCCAAACGAACTGAAGTCAATTTTTTACCAGTCACATAGAGTTTTAAAGCCTGGTAAGTCATTATATTTCAACATTCCAGACTTTGAATTGCTGACTCGTTCCTATCTATTAAAGGATACGAACGCCCTCGATTACCTAAAGAAAGATCTTCATAGATTTGGTATGAATTTTAAGAATGAACCCGCTAAGCTAGCGGATACTTACTACTTTAACAATGTTCTTCATCAGCTCGGAGAACATAAGTTTTTTTATACTTTTGCTTTGCTGAAGTCACTTCTTCAAAATGCTGGTTTTCGCAAAGTAAAGCAAACGTACTACATGCCACATCAAATGAAAAACGATATCAAGCTCAGGCAACCTTACAGTCTTTTCATTGAAGCTATTAAGTAAAAAAACTACCTCGGCTAAGCACGTGCAGTGACAAATCTCTCAAAATTGAAATACCATAAATGCAAGATCTGGCAAAATTAATTGATGATGCCTCTGGGAAGTAGCGGACTGGGACTGGTATTTCACCAATTTTTGCACCTGTAGCTAATGCGCCAAAGATAAGTTGTTGGTCAAAAACAAAGTCATCAGAGTATCTATGGAAAGGTATTCTCTTTAGGACTTTACTGTTATAGGCCCGAAATCCAGTATGGTACTCAGAGAGATTTTGTCCGAGTATCGTGTTCTCTAACAGAGTCAGCAGCCGATTACTGATGTACTTATACAGCGGCATACCCCCGTCTAAAGCTTCAGCGCGCGTTCGTATTCTGGAACCCAACATCAGATCAACTCGTCCTTCTAAGATTGGTCTCAACAGTTCTGCAGTCAAGCTACTATCGTATTGATAATCAGGATGAATCATCACCACTACATCAGCACCGGCCGAGAGAGCCATGGTATAACAGGTTTTTTGGTTTGCGCCGTACCCTCGGTTTTGGGGATGAGAAAACACCTTAAGCTTAAGTTTCTTTGCCAGCTTCACAGTTTTGTCACTACTATTATCATCAACCAGAATAATTTCGTGCACGGTCCGTTTAGGGATGTCGCTTACTGTTTTCTTTAATGTCGTAGCTGCGTTATATGCAGGGAGTACGGCGATCACTTTTAGTCGCTTTTTCATACGCTCATGCCTACCGAAAATCATTGTTCAAATATGCAGCATATTAACACATGCTATTATCTAGAAATTCATGAATATTTTGACATGTTTCTCTGATAAATTTTATTTATCCAAGGCTAAGCAGCTTTTTTCAAGCATATATGCACACAAAGCCTGGAACGAGAAATGCTTGTTGCTTCACGCCCCCCTCCCAAAGTACGAGCTTGAATGGTTTACAGAGAGGGGCATTCTCACAAAGGAAGTTCCTCCTCTTTTTAATAAAAAGATAGGTGATTATCCTGCGATTGTGACAAGTAAACTGAATGTTTTCGACAGCAGTTTGAAGTGCTGGGAGCATGTGCTGCTACTTGATGCAGACATCATCGTCAGGAAGTCATTAAAACCTTTGACTCATGTAACGCAGTTAAGTGCTGTTCCTGCAAATGGTGATACCTCACTGTGGGACGAATTTCGACAACCAGGATCACTGAGCGAGTGGTGGAACTACCGAACTTTACGTAAAAACTATAACTTGGATGCACCTGCATTTAATAGTGGTGTCATTGCATTCCCTACTTCAATCATTCACAACTCTACTCTTCCTGACTTAGTATTGCTTCTCTCCAAATTTGGATCCCTGAGCCGATTTGCAGAACAAGGTGTTCTCAACTTGTACTTTGCCAAGACTTGGACTCCATTATCTCCAGTCTTTAATACCTTTCCTGAATACACTCGTAAAGAGCTTTCCATTTCAGCTGATCAGATCGATGCACATATTCTCCACTTCGCTGATAGGGGTGATGAAAATAAACCTTGGAGCACCCAGAATCCATTTTTTGCAGAGTGGTCTGGGAATCTCAGAAACGCTGAACATATTCATTTTTAGTCGTTGAAAAGACGTTTTTACGCTCGTAGATAATGATATGTGGCGGTTGGAGCGGAGAAGCAAAAAAATGATATGGGATTTCTTCTCTGTTGTTGACAATGTAGTCAAATGAATTAAGTGTGTGTGCAGTGAAGTGCTGTTCTAACACTTGGCTCACTTCAATTTCCTCTAAGCCCACACACTTCGCGCTACAAGCGTGCCGAAAAATCACCCATTTATATTCAAGCAGGTCATCCTCGGTCATTTCACGATTCATTCTTCTAGAAAATGTATATGAGTTGTCGATGTACATTTCTTCAAAGTGAAACTTTAGTGGCAGCGCCTCTAGTGTAGTGAATATGTTATCACCAGCCTGCCCATGATCATCAAGAAAAGCCGTGATTGCATCGACTGGACCCGCATAACCATTCTTTAGTTCAATTCCTATAAACTCATACAGATAGGAACGTACAGAATAACGTGATTGCGGCATCGGCCAGTATCCTTCAGGTAAATTAACTTCAAGCGGTAATACAAAAACATTGGTTCCAACGACCAGTGCACAAACAATAGTTCCTAAAACGCGAGAGCAGTCATAAAGTCTCAGCAGTGCACTAGCTAAGAAAATAAACAATAACGGATATATCGCTAACACATATCTAAACTCTGGAGCAAAGCTGGGTGGGAGATGTAAGGCAACGGTAAAAGCAACTAAGAATATTGAGGTCAGGGTCAGAGTGATTACGCTTATTAAGCCAAATCTTTGAAACACCTTCATCTGAGTTTTTCTGGAAGCAAGTAGCACATAAACTCCACCTAATAGGACTATCACTGGGAGAGTCCTATTAATTTTCGTCACAAGTGTTACTGCGTTTTGTAACATTTCCCAAAAGGAAAAATAGCCTCCTCCGGAAATTCCTCTGCGAAAGAACAAGAGCCAAGGGGTGGTTACTGCAATTATGCCTACTACTGCCAAGCTCATTGGTTGTTTGCTCAACCAAAATACTGTAAATAATGACAACTTAAATTGATTTTTCCAGATGGCTATTCCGAGGTATAGCACTCCAAAGGCAATTGCGAACCCATAAAAACTTAGGTAGTGCGAGTAAAACAGTGCAACCATCGACACAAGAAACCCTGTTTCTGGCCTGATAAAATGCTTTCTCTCATCAATTTTCACAAAATATCTCTTCATGCATCGTAGAAAGAAAAAGAGTGACAAAGTACCAAAACACATGATCAATGAGTAATATCGTGCATCACGAATCAAAATGAGGTACTGCGCAGACAATCCGAGTAAAAATGTGGCGACTTTTGCAACTCTCGCGTTATCTAAAAGCTCTTTAACTAGTAAATAGAAAATAACGAGAGTAAAGAGACCAATACAAACAAATGGAATTCGTGCTGCAAGCTCAGTGGTCCCGCCTACAACCATGCCAGCTGCGGCAACATAAAACATTAACCAAGTTTGCCATCGATAAAGATGAGGACTATCTGGAGTGTGAAAGTCATTTGTCAAGGCAACAGGAAGAATCCCCTCTTGATCCGCTGCAAGAGGTAGTCCAGTTAGAAGAATTTGCTTGCCAACCATTCCTACTTCAGACTCGTCATGCCAAAACTTCGTCTCTCCTAATCGGAAAAAGCTTAGGAATACAATGAGGACGATCAACCCAGCTTCGAGCTTATGCGTCATTAGCCTGGACAGAAGCCTGGAAAGTACGTTTCTAAATATTTGCAAGAAATGTCTCAATATAATCGTTCCAATTGAAGTGTGCGATCGTTTTTTGTGGTGTACTTTTGGTTACAGAATCAGCTTTCTCAATCGATGCTCGGAAATTACCTGGTGAGTTACTGAACGGAACAAGCTGACTTGCATTCAGGAGTTCTCCATTAGCACCAATAGGAAACGCTACTACTGGTGTGTTGGAAGCTAGTGCTTCTAGAGTCACAAATCCTAAAGTTTCCCAAGCAGTTGAGGGTAAAATGACGCAGTCAGCTGCTCGAAAAAAAAGTGCAATCTTTTTCTTGCTTGGCTTATGAATAAACATAAGCTGCTTAGCTTCGTCTTCAATATCATGCACCTCACCAAAAAGGTCCTCATGTAGTTCTGAAAAATTTGAGAGCACGATCAGTGTAGCTGGTTTTCCTTTTCCCCATGAGGAAAATGCTTGCAGTAAAGGAAGAATTCCCTTCCTAGGTTCTATTCGACCTGCAACTACAAACAATTTTTGCTTGAATGATAGTCCAAGTTTTTCTTTTGCTTCCTCAACTGTGTAAGCTTTTACCGTCTTTGCAAAGAGAGGATCTATACCGGGAAAGGCAATGGTTACTCGATCGCTTGGTACTTGCATTAGGCGCACTACAACATCCTTTGAAAACTGCGAGCAAACAAAAATTCGCTGAGCTTGAGCATAGAAATAACTCTCGACTGTTTTAAAAAATCGCTGCCGAAGTTGTCTTGGGAAGTTCACGACGGAATCACTCTCTTGCAGGACATTTGATCCGTGAAAAATAAACACTAATGGAATCTGTGACCTGTTGAGTAATTTAACCAATGAAAGAGGAATTAATCCGTGAGGCATATCCACGATCCAAAGATCATGCTTTTGGGAGCTGGTGTCTATGAATCGTTTTAAAATGAAAAATCGCTTAAACAGAGACTTTTTTGAAAAGTGGTCTGGAATTTCACATCGAATGTAGCCGTGACAGAGATTGATATAAGAAGCAACAGGTGTCTTAGCAGGATCGGCAAATAGAAAGAGATCTACCTGATGTCTTTTTTTTTCTAGTTCTGGAATAAGTCCTGTTTGAAAAGTGGTTGCCCCACTCACCTGAACTTCATCAGTAACATATAAAATGTTCATGAACGATATAATAACTTGAATTCTGAGGAATGTCAGACTCACACGTCTTAGTCGAAAATTTACGCTAAGATATACACGTATGGTTTTTCGTCTCCCAAAGTTGTTTTCCACCTACACTGAATGGCTTGAGAAGCAGCAAACAAGTATTCTGTCTGCAGCCGTAATCATTACCGTTGCAAACATTGCGTCTGCGGCATCAGGACTGATACGGCAACGACTGCTCATCTCGCATTTTTTTGATACACCACTTTCACGACAAGCCTATGAGGCTTTTTTGGTGGCGTTTCAAATACCGGACATGATGTTTCAGCTGATTGTACTTGGCGCAGTCTCAGCGGCGTTCATTCCGATGTTATCCCAGTACAGAAATAATCGCGAGGAAGAACTCAAGTACATGAACTCGATGATGAACAGCGTACTGATCATCTTCATGCTGGTGGGTGTACTCGTGTTCATAT
>Ga0163144_10005374_pt1 | contig 28408 bp, 22 predicted proteins | sample OliLak19BULKMAT1_FD_123175 | JGI IMG/M metagenome (GOLD analysis project Ga0163144, IMG submission 123175) | Freshwater microbial mat bacterial communities from Lake Vanda, McMurdo Dry Valleys, Antarctica - Oligotrophic Lake LV.19.BULKMAT1 | ecosystem: Environmental > Aquatic > Freshwater >... | reverse complement strand
TGATCGAAGGCAAACTGCACCTGGACAAATGGGACGAAAAGAACACCGGTGCCAAGCGCAGCAAACATAAGATCGTCGCCCGCAAAGAAAAGTTCCTCGCCACCCGTCAGGACGGCGGCACGAGCGGCGGCCAATCCGGCGGCGGCTCCATGAACGACGATGACGACATGGACGGCGGTAACGCCGCGGCCCGCAAGCCGGCACCGCCCCGGGCCATGGGCACGCCCCAGAAATCGGGCGGCTACTCCGCCCCCCAGCCGGCCGATGACGACCAGGACAACTCCGCCGAGATTCCGTTCTAACTTCATACTTCACGCCGGTCGGGGTCACTTCCCCGGCCGGCCCAACACCCGCGAAGGCGTGCTGCGATGGCTAAGACCGCGACCAAAGAAAAGACCAAGAAAGACGGCAGGGGCAAGAGCGCCGTCGTCGAGAAGAAGCTGCCCCAAAAGAAGGTGCGCAAGCGCAACCAAGTCAAGAAGGGCAAGAACGGCGGTACGTTGATCGTTCTCGTCGAGGACGTCAACCACCTCGGCAAGCAGGGCGACCTGGTCGAAGTCAAGGCCGGCTACGCCCGTAACTACCTGCTGCCTTACAGTCTTGGCGTCATCCCGACCGACCACAACCTGCGCCTGCTTGAGCGCTACAAGATCAAGGTCATGAAGGCCCGCGAAGCCCGCATCGCGGACCTCAAGGTGCTGGCCGACCAGATCAGCCGCCTGACGACCCTGACCATCGAAGCCAACGCCAACGAGGAGAACCACCTCTACGGCTCGATCGGCAACTTCGAAATCTCCAAGGCCCTCAAGGGCAAGAACCTGATCGTCGAAGCCGACATGATCAAGCTCGAAACCCCGATCAAGGAAGCCAACACCCTCACCGAAGTGCTGCTCGCCCTCGGCTACGGCATCGAAGCCAAGGTCAACGTCCTCGTCGTCGGCGTTCTGCAGGCGACCAAGAAGTAGAGCGACTCCGATCACCCCTCGCGGCCTGCCTTCCCACTCGGGTGGCAGGCCGCGTTGCGTTGGGGGTGTATACATGATCATCAACAGTAAAGTAAGGATTGTGAAGGTTCGGAATTTTGCTCATGCTCATTAAATCGGAGATTGACGATTGGGGGGGGGTAAAGGTAATTTGGGTCAGTCGGATCACGTTGAGCCGCCACGTTCGGCACTTCAGGAATGGAGTTGAACCTATGAAACGGCTGGCACTCACCCTTGGCCTCCTGCCGGCGTGGTCCGCCGCAGCTCAGGCGCAGATCGTGACTGCGAACGCGCAGGTGATCAACATCGCGCCACCCGGCGCATTTTGGACCATGAAAGCCACGGGCACTATTTCACTGCCTGCAGGTCACACGCTGGGTGAAATAAAGATTGAACTCGGGACCATCACAGCCGGTGTCTTTTCTCCGCGCAATTCTGCTGTCGAACAGATCCTGAACCCGAATCCGCCGCTCGTCAACGGGTCTGCCAACTACTCTCACCAATTCATGAACACCGCCTTGGGCGGCCGGTACCCATTCGGTGCGCGTCACTGTGAAGCATTTTGAGCCTGCCTTCCCGTTCCCGAGAGAAAAAACCATTCTTGCTTATGCCTCCGCCAATGTGCCGTAATCGAAACCAATTCTCGGTGCGACACGGATGTCGCTCCGTACTTTTCACTTTACTAAGGTTCATCCGATGTCCCGTGCTGAATCGAGATCCGCCGCAACTCTGTTGGAGCTGCTTGTATCGATTGCTGTTGGGGTCTTGCTGATTGGGCTGTTGTTGGCTGCAGTTCAGAACGTACGCCGTGCAGCCCTGCGAACACAATCGTCGAACCAGTTGCGACAGGTCACGCTGGCTATGCACCAATTCGCTTCGACCTATGACGGCTTCGTCGGTGGAGCAAGTGCCTATCGGTTCCCGACTTCGCATCCAAGCCAAGCCGATCCGTCCTACAACCCGCCCATCAAAATCGCAGGCTGGTACGCGCTCGGGCCGGACTTCCCGCAACAGTTCTATTTTCCCGGGTACGGCGCGCTTCAGTGCCAACTGCTGCACAGTCCAAGCGATCCGACTCTTGCACTTTTAAGCTTTCCGAGATCCCCGCCGCTCACGAGTTATTCCTGGAGCTTTCCCGTCTTTGTTGGTGCTCCCAAGTTTCCGACATCGATTGGCGACGGCGCCTCGAACACGATTGTCTTCTCGGAGCGATACTGCAACCCGAGAGCTGCCGACCCCGGCCCAATTTTGTTCTCTGATGCCCTTTCCGACCCACCACACATTTCTCCACTAAATGGGAAACCCGATTACTATCCCGGCGAACGCCGCGCTACCTTTGCCGATCCGGTTTGGAACGATGTCCATGCCGTGACTTCGGGAACGCCCGCAGTGACTCGCGCATCTGTTGGCGGAGTGACCTTCCAAGTTCGGCCGCAACCGGACGAGGCGAATTGCCATCGCCTGCAGACTCCCTACTCGGGTGGCCTGTTGGTTGCCCTGGCGGACGGCAGCGTGCGGATGATTCATGCCAACGTGAATGAAACTGCATTCTGGGGCGTGATCACACCCAACGGTGGCGAGGTCGCTTCGCTGGATTAATCCTCAACTTCACAAGAGCGATTCTTCTTATGACAGGCCGTCCAGCGTGAGTGCGTTGCGGACATTAGCGCTTCCCGCAACAAGACTTGGCCGGTAAACTTTATCTGTCGGATCCGCCGGTCGTCTTATCTTAGAGTGCTTCCCATGAGTCCGCGCTTGGCACTACTCCTGCCGCTGTTCGTACTCGCGATGGGGACCATTCCTCTCCGCGCTGAGGAAGCACCGACGCCGCGGGCGACTTCGAACGAACCGAAAATGCCGCTGACCGGTCTGCCCGCAGCCAAGCTGCTGCCGAACATCTGCGTCTACACATACCCAACAGCGAGCACCAACGCGACTTGCCGTACGCATTGCGATGCCGCCTTCGGCTACTACTATTCCTATGTCTGGATGGAAGCGGCCCGCTCGTTCGAGACCGCAATCACCCACGACCCAGAATGCGCCCATGCTTGGCTCGGCCTCCATGCGGCGATGGTGAAATGGGGGCGAGGCAAAGCTCCCAAGTCCGACGGCTTCCTGGCACTGGCCGGTGGAGCTTTCCAGGGCAAACTGCCCGACCGCTATGAGATGACCGCGGCCGACTACCCGCTGAGCATCGCCAAGTCCCTGATGCCCAAGGCCGCACACCGCACGCAACTTCTGATTCAGGCGAAGCTCCAGGAACGCGGCCTGTGGCCCGATACGCCCGTGGATCAACGCAAGGCCAAGGCCGCCGCAACACTCGATGAGTTGCTGACCCTTTACGAGGACGATCAGGAAGCCTGGTTCGCTCGGGCTCAGGTCGCCGAGGGTCGCTTCGGCGGTACGCCGTTCTTCAAGTCGCTTTTGAAGCTGAACCCGCAGCACCCCGGTGCCCACCACGAGTTGGTCCACTTCTACGAGAACATCGGCCGGCCCGCGCTCGGCTGGCCGCATGCGCTCGGCTACATGCAGTCGTCCCCCGGCATCGCCCATGCCTTCCACATGCAGGCCCACCTCGGCATGCGCATCGGCAAGTGGAACGAGACGACCGAATACAGCCTGAAAGCCTTCGCCCTGCAGCAGGCGTATCACAAGGCACTCAACGTGAAGCCGGCGGACGATCACCAGTTCACGCACCACATCGAAATCCTGACCAAGGCCCTGATTCACGACGGCCGTTACGCCGAAGCCGCAACCCTGCTCGCCGAAGGCAAGAAGCACGGCGCGCCGATGCGGATCGAGCATTTCCGCTTCGCCTTGGAGCGCCGCAACTGGGCCGATGCCGAGAGCCAAATCGCGACGATGCGGAAGACGGACAAAGCCAACGCCGCCTACCACGCGGCCCTGCTGGCCCTGGCCCGCGGCGATCATTCCCGCGCCTCGGCCGAGTGGGAAAGCCTGCGGCAATCCGGCCGCACCGGCCCGGCCAACGACCTGCGGCTTTGGGAAATCCAAGGCCGCATCATGTGCCTGAGCGGTCAGGGCGACGCAGGCTCGAAGCTGCTCAAGCGAGCTGTGGACAAGACCAAGAACGACTACGGCAAGCACGCCTGGGCCGGCGGTGCCTACTTCATGGAATTGTGGGGCCGCGGTGCCTTGGAGGCCGGCATCGCGGCCGATGCCGAGGAAGCTTACCTGGAAGCGCTGGCTCACGATGCCGGCAGCATCCGCGCCGCACTCGGCCTCTGGGCACTCTGCGGCCGGTTGGAGCGGGACGACGAAGCCGAGCGCTACCTGAAGCTCGCCCGCCGCCTCTGGGCCAAGGCCGACCCTGCCGATTTCCTAGCCCTGCAGGACGAACTCGCCGAGGCTGCCGACGCGATCCCGTCCACGGCCGTCGTGCAGCGCCGCCTGCTGAAGGCCGTCTTCATCTCCAAGGATGACGAGCCGTGCGTCTCCGGTACGAGCGTCGGCATGCGCTGCGGCCCATACAGTTTCCTGCCCGCCGATGGTCCCGAGAAGGGCAAGCCGACTTGCTACATCTGCGAGCAGGAGGACAAGCCGACCGTCGTCATCTTCGCGCGCACACTCAACGCCGACGCGGCAAAACTCATGACGCTGCTCGATGCCGAGAGCCTGCGCCGCAAGGACACCGGCTTCAAGGCCTGGATGACGCTGCTTACCCCCAAGGCGGACTTGAACGAATTGAACCGCTGGAGTGCCGCAACGGGCCTGAAGCAGACCCCCGTCGGTGCCTTCGAGGATGTGGACGGCCCGCCGTCGTACAAGCTCGCTGCCGACGCCGAGTTCACCGTGTTGTTGTTCGTGAAGCAGAAAGTCGTCGCCAATTTCGCTCTCCGCAAGGGCGACCTGACGGAAGCGAAGCTGAAGGACATCCGAGCGGCCTTGCCGAAGTTATTCGAGTAAGTCCGACCACCGAAAGATCAACCCCGCCGGGCCGGCCGTCATCGTCGCCCAGCCACCATTCCACTTCATGCGCCACGTCTCGCCGAGTTCGCCCTCGTAACTGCCCTCAGCAATCCGCGTCACTGTGCCGCGACCGCCGGACACCGGACCTTCGTAGTCCAGGTAATGCAGGCGATGATCGCGGTTCGCCGTCGCCGGGATGTCCACATCCGGCCGCGGCGATTCGAGCAGCCGCCACGCCCGAAGCACACAACCCGCCTCCAGGAACAGGTCCCAGTGCGGCGTCGGCCAATCGTGGTGCAGCAGGACGTATCGCGGCATAGAGGCTCGAAACCAATGGTGAAGTGTCTCGTCGTGCGTCCCGAAGAGCCGCGCACGAAGTAAGTGGTCAAGAACCGAACGCTTACTTCGTGCGCGGCTCCTTTTGAAGTCACACGCATGAGACTGAAAACCGCGGCGCTGCCTCCGGGCGGGCGTAGTCCGTCAGGAAGATGCCGCGCACGGTCGCGCCTTGGCAACTGTGCTGCACCAGGCCCGCCCCATTGGGGTCGGCGAGGCTGAAGCTCAGCTCGGCCGTATGGTCGTTCGGGTAGTTGGGATCGTAAACGTGAATGGTCACGGCTTCGCCCGCGATCGTATAGCCGTGGGCCAGCACCTGATGGTTTTTGACCAGTCGGCGCGGATCGAAGGAGGCCGAGTTCACCAGCCCCAAGGCCGCGGGCATCCCGGCGTCGAGTGCGTCCCGGATCTTCGGCCATTCCTCGTGGATCGTCTTGTAGGTCAACCCGTCGAGCACCTTCACCCCGGCGAGGTATCTGCTTGCCGAGGACCGTCGTTGGCCGTCGTAGTACTTCATCACGCCGAAGGGGAAGTGCCAACTGTCGAGCAGCCTCCTGCAGAAATAACGGATGACCGGCGCGGTCGGCTCGCTCGGGCGCGGCATGCCGCAGAGGTAAAAATCGAGCGCGGCAAAGACCATGCCGCCGCACAGGCCCGCGTTGGCGTCCCCCACGGTCAGCCTGCCGAACGGCGTCGGCACCACGACCACCGGCGACCCCGGCGGGAACCAGTTGGGAAACGGAAACCCGTGCGTGAGCGTCTCAAATCCGGTGGCAACGGTCGGCATTGGCGGGCTGCTCTCGACATGGATACGGGGCTGCGGCTGTTCCAGCGAATCACCCTCGCACTCCGCCGAAGCCGACCGGCTTTTTGTCGTCGGCGAGGTGTTCGCGGTGCTTGCGGAATTGTTCGCGCGCCCACGCCCACTCCCACGTCGCCGTTTCGGTGTAGCGGAGCACCATCAGGTTCTTGTGCTCGTCCAGCTCCGCGTAGCTCAGCCCTTCGGTTTCGCGCAGAACCGTATCGAGATCCAGCGCCTTGCGGATGTCCGCGTGCCAGCGGTCCACGAGTTTGCTTCGCAGTTCGGCCGTCGGCTTGTTGAGTTGCAACACCACGTCGATGCGGCCCGGCCGTCGGAAGGCGGGATCGATCAGGTCCAACGCCAAGTTGGTGGTGAAGACGTAGACGACGCCGACGTTCACCTCCATGCCGTCCATGGCACCGAGGAACACCGATTGATCTTCGGGTGCCTCGGACTTGGAGCGGTCGCGCAGGGCCAAGTCGAGATCGTCGAAGAAGATGACGCCGGGCGTCTCCACCTTGAACAATTCCTTGACGGCCGCGGAGGCGTTGCAGCCTTGGCGGGCGGCGCGGTAGTCGTCCGGCGTGACGATCTTGTGTTCGAGATTGTTCTCCGCGCAGCGTTCGCGGATCCAGCGGCAGGCGGAGGTTTTGCCGTTGCCGGGCGGGCCGGTCAGGATCAGGCCGCGTTTGGGCCGGCCGCCGAACGTCTTGATCTGCATCAGGTTTGTCGGCAGCAGATAGTCGATCGTGTTCCGCTTGAGTGCGGCAAAGGTTTCGTCCGGCATCACCGGCGCGGGGCCGGGCGGCAATTGACCGTCCGCCAGCATCTTGGCGATCTTGTAGAGTCGGCGATAGTCGGCGCGGGCGACGACGTAAAACTGGTAGTTGTCGCTGGGTTGATCGGTGTCCGTCTGGCCGACGACGCGGACGAAGGAAATGCCGTCGATGACGTAAATCCGCATCCCGAAATCGATACCGGGCAACTGTAGCGAGCGCGTGCTGAACCAGCTCCGCACCATGGCACCTTCGATGGGCAGCACCGGCCCGCGCACGGATTGCTTGATCATCCAATAGCCGAGGTGAAACGGATCGAAGGCGATGGGATCGACGATGCCTGCGGCCTCGGCGGCGGCGGCGGTCAACCGCTTGAAGTCCCGCAGGTAGGCTTCGAGCGGCGTGTGGGTTCGGGTCAGCGCGGGTGCGATCATGGTCTCGTCGGCCGCAACGGGCCGTGGCGGGGTTCCGGGGTTTCGTGTGAGTTCGGACACGCTGGACTCCCCTCGGGTTCGGTTCGCAAACGGGCATGATAGCAGGACAGCAGGATCGGAAGCCCGGTCCCGCCGCCTTCGTGTCGCACGGCCGGGCACGATGCGGTAGAATTTCAGCATCGCCCCTCCTCCGGAACCCACCCGATGACCGCACCGCAACCCACCCGAAAGCTGCCGCCGCTCGCCGGGTTGGCGACCCTTGACGATGCGGCCCGCCCGGGTCTTCTCGTCGAGGCCTGCACCGCCCGCTGGAAGCGGTTGCACTACGCGCTCAAGCGTCTGCACGGCATCCTGACCGCGCGGTTGACGGCCGAGCCGATCTACGAATTGAAAATGGCGTTCGCCCATCATGCCTACCTGTGTGCCGAGCACGTTGCCGCGATCCGCACCCGAGTGAGCGAGATGCGCGAGCCGCCGCTCGGCTTGGATGAACCGCCGCATCCGGCGCTCGAAGTCTTCTTCGACGAACTGCTCGCGACGCCGACGACCGAGGAACTGTTGTTCGGCGTCTATGCGGTCGCCGTAAAAGCAGTCGATGCGGCGGCGGCGAAGTACGAACGCGACACCAACCCGCTGACCGATGCCCCGTCCCGACGACTGCTGCGATTTCTGCGGCTGGAACTCGCCGACCTGCTCGCCTACGGCGTTCAGGCCATGGAGGCGCTCGGTACATCCGAGACCGACGAAACCCTTGCGGACGAACTCGCCTCACTCCTCCGCGCCGCCGGCGGCCTCGACGGCACCGCCCCGCATTCGCCGGATGTTCCCGTCCGCCGGCATTCCGCGACGCCTTACAAGTACGACCCGATCCCGAAGCGGGACGACCGCTTCGTCGATCTCTGGAACCAGGGCGTCAACCCGGAGGCCTTCCTCTATTCGGACGAGTATCCCGCGTCGGCCAAGGTGCTGATGATGCTCTACAAGCGGCTGCGCGAAATCGACGTGCCGGAGATGATGGCTGGCATCATCGCCGAAACGACCGGCAAGCCGTGGGCCTACTACCGGGATATGAGCCGGCAGCTCTGGGACGAAGCCCGCCACGCCATGATGGGCGAAGTCGGCTTCACCGCGCTGGGCGTCGACTGGACGACGGCGCGGATCACCTGGAACTGGTCCTACCGGCTCAATGCGGAATGCACACCGCTGGAACGCCATGCCGTGCTCTTCTTCATCGAACAGGGCCTGATGCCGAAGACCGGCAAGCGCTACGAATTCGAGACGGCGATGAACTCCGGCGTCCCGCTCGCGGCGACGATTCAGGATTTCGACTGGGCCGACGAGGTGCTGCACAGCCGGAACGGCCGGCAGTGGTACGTCGCCGAGTTCGAAAGCCTGGCCAAGGCGATGGACTATGGCGACAAGGCCTGGAGCAGAATCCTCTCGAACTGGACGACGGTCAAGGAACAGGGGCTGACCCTGCACGAGAACTGGTGGCCCCGCCTGTACGCCCAAGCCTGCGAAGCCGCGGGTGTGACCCCCGACACGCACGTGATGAAGTACGACATCAGCTACGACGGCCGCCGCGCGGATTTGAAGACGGTGACGTGAGTCTACTCTTTCGCCTTCAGCGTGAGAGTCGCTTCCTTGCCTGCGGCGATGGTGAGTTTGTCGCTCAGGAATGCCAGCGCTTCGCCGGGTTTGGTGACGATGACGCGGTAGTTGCCGGCGGGAACGACCGGGAACGCGGCGATACCGGCATTCGGCGCGGCTTCGAGTTTCAGGGCGAAGGCCAAGGCGGTTTCGGGGATCGGCTCGGCCTTGGCGTCATCGTCCGCAGGAAGCAGGCGGACGACTCCGGTGACGTCCTTCGGCAGTGTCACCTTGGCCGAACCTTGGGCTTTGGGGTCGATGGTCATCGCCAGGTCCGCTTTGGTGTCCGCGGCGACGGTGACCCACGTCCACGCCGCGGCACCGGTTTTCAGCTTCGCCCAGATCAGGTACCGGCCCGGCGTCAGGCGCGTATGTTCGAAGCGAAGTTCATTGCCGGCGGTGAGCACTACGGCGGACGGCCTCGGGGACTCAGCCCGAGCCAAACGCGGGCCGGTACCTTCCAAACCCAACGAGACGTTCTCGACTGAGATGCTGCCGGCCGGTGCGGCGATGCGGCCGACCTCGATCTCGCCGGTGCGGTCGCCGGTCAAGGCGATCGGCCCTTGGAGGTACGGCACATCGTCCGACCCCGGAAGTTCGCCGGGTTGACGAAGCACCTCGGCGGTGAAGGTACCGGACAGGTAACTCTTGCCGGTATCCGGCAGCGCAAGCACCAGCTTGCCTTCGACCTTGCCCTGATTGGCGACGCCGAGTTCGAGCGTCAGCCCGTAGCCGTTGAGGTACGACTGGAGAATCGGCTGATTGCCGGACATGGTGAACGAGTCGATGCGGGGAACCGCCTCGCCGGCGGGCTGATCGGGCTTCACGATCAGCTTGGTGGTGCCGACGGGGAGTTTGAAGACGATGGACGATTCCGTCTCGCCCGCGGCCATCGGCAGCTTGCGGAACGCCAATTCGCCGCCGGAGAACGTGACCGTCGGCGCGAACGGCTTGCCGTCGAGCCTGCCGGCGGTGGGCGTGGACGGCATCGCGTGTTTGGCGGGGTCGATCTGATACGGATCGACGGGTGTTGGGTCAGGCGTGACTGGCGTGGGCTGCGTGGTGGTCGCAGGCGCCGGCACGTCAATGACCGTCGCTTCGGTGACGACCGCGGGTGGCTCGCCTTTGCCGCAACCGACGGCCACGAACGCACCGAACCAAACGACGAGGCGAATCGACTTCATGACCGCGATCCTGAGGAGCCGAACGACGCAACCCATCCGAAGTTCAGTTTAGCCGGAAAGCGCCGCGGGCGTTAGTTCCCGCGCGGCAGTTCCGGCGGGCCGAGCCGCAGCGGAGGCGGAATCGGCAGGGCCGGGGCCGTGGACGCCGGGGCGGGGAACTTCGGGGCCGGGGCGACGCCGCGGGCCACGATCGGGGCTTCGAGCTGCAGCGGCAAGCCGCCCGGCGAGGTGCGGGTCTCCGTTCCCTTGGGCGTCGCTGCCGTGAGGGCGCCGGTCGCGGGAGCCTTGGTGGCTTCGCCCTTCGACGCGGCCGTCAGTGCGGCATTCCCCTTGCTCGGCCGGCTGGTCTTGAGCTGTTGAATCCAGTCGGCCTGCAGGTCGTCGACGTCGTCGTAGCCGTACAGTTCCGCGGCCTGCTTCCAGTTTGCGTTCTTGTTCCGCAACCCGATGCGGACGAACTCCAGAAACTTTTTGCGGCCGCCTTCCTTGCCGATCAGGTAGTTCACGACTGAGTAACCTTGCGCGTAAAGCGTGTGCTGGTCCGACGGATATTGCGTCATGCTGAAGAGCGCCTTGAGCGGGATACCCTGTCCCTTCACCAACAATTCGCGGCAGCGGACGTCGTGCGAATAGCGTTCCTCATCGTTCTCCGAAAGGACGCTGCCGCCCTCATCCGCCCAGCGCGGCACCGCTTCGCCGAAGTGATGGGCGAACACGGTATGGGTCACCTCGTGGGGCAGCACGCTCTTCAGCAGTTGGGCTGTCTCGCCGAAAATGAGCATGTCCTGCGACAGCACCCGCGAGCGGCTTCCCGGCGAGACGCCGAAGGTGAAGGAGGTTTCGCCGCCGGTCTTGTCCAGCCGGATCTGGACTTTGAGCGGGCACTTGTTCGGCCAACGCGGCAACTCGGCGCCGAGCCACTCGATCGCCTTCTCGCGGCGATAGAACTCGGCATACTCGCCGAAGGTCTTCGCCAGCTGCGCGTTGGGTGCGGAGATGATGAAATTCTCAGTCGGGAAGCGTTCATCGGCGAGGGCTGAGGAAGCGAACGATGAGCCGAACACTGAGAGCAGAGCCGCGAAAGCGGCGAACCGGCGAAGCGTCATTCCGTTGACCCTCGGGAGCACGAATGTATCAGGCGATCGACGCCGCGAATCCGTGCGGGCGTCGGAAGTCTACAAGGCACCCGGCGTGCCGGAAGCGAAAATCGTGGCCGGGACCGCAGGCTACTCCGCTTAAACGTGCCGTGTCAAGGGATTGCGCCCGATGCGCCGTCGGGCGGGCCGCGTTGTCGTTTTTACAAGGTCGTCGGCGACATCGGGACGATGGTGCGGATCGGTAAAAATGACCGGGGGGGACAGGCTCACTTCGGTAGAATCACTTCGGCTTCTCTCCACACGAGACTTCCACGGCATGGCGCCTGCGTTCCTCATCGCCCGCAAGGATCTTCGGCTGCTTTTGCGCGACTCGCGCTCGGCGGTGATCCTGCTCGTCATGCCCGTCGTCATGATGCTGATCCTGGGATTGACTCTCGGCCGAGCCTTCGGGGAAAAGCCGGATTCGAAGATCCGCATCTCGGTGCTGATCGAGGACGAAGGCCTGCCGGCCGACCCCAAACGCGAGTTCCCCAGCAAACTCTGGAGCGAGATCGTTCTGGATGACCTGGCGGACACGGCCAATATCCGCGTCGAGCGAATCGCGGACCGGGCACAAGCCGAGCGGCTGATCGCCCGCGGCGACCGGGCGGCCGTGGTGGTGCTGGGCAAGGACTTCAGCCGCAGAGCCCAGCGGTGCTCCTTCGTCGGCCGCGAATTCAAGGCCGATCCCATCAACCCGCTTTACCGCGACGGCGTCAAGACGGAGGAACTCGATGTCGAATTCCTGACCAGCCCGACGCAGCCGGTCGGGGCGTCGGTGATCACGCAGGTGCTGCAGGTGAGTCTGCTGCGGGTTGTGATTCCGTGGATGATCGGCCAAGCCTTCGACCTGATCGGCACGGAAAAGTTCATGTCCAAGATGGAGGAGAAGATTCCGGCATTGGGTTTGGCCTACCGCGTGCCCGGCTTCGGCAAGGCCAAGCTGGGCGAGGGCATCCGCGTCGGCATCGGCGACTTCTTTTCCGAGTACGATTTCAACGCCAAGACGTGGGCCGGGCTGACCGAATCGAAGCGGCAACTCTACTTGCACGGAGCTGTCGGCGGTGCCGCGGGCGTCCAGCCGCTGCGCCAGGTCATCTTCCAACGGCCCGCCACCTCGGCCCCGACGCGTAGTGAGAACCGCACGCTCTACGTCGACCCCAAGGAAATCCAATACCAGACGCTCGTGCCCGGTACGGTGACCACCTTCGCCTTCTTCCTGCTGTTGACCGTCGGCTGGCTGTTCGTCGCCGAGCGGCGGCACGGCACGCTCGTGCGTCTGCGGTTGGCGCCGATTTCGCGCTCGCAATTGTTGCTCGGCAAGGCGCTGCCCTGCTTCGCGGTGTCCCTCATCCAAGGCTTCTTTCTGCTGGCCTGCGGCAAACTCATCTTCGGCATGAGTTGGGGCCCGGAGCCGTGGCTGCTGATTCCCGTGGTCCTGAGCACGAGCCTTGCGGCCGTCGGCCTGTCGATGTGGGTCGCGGGTTTGGCCCGCACCGAAACCCAGGTCGCCGTTTACGGCACGCTCCTGGTCATTGTGCTGGCCGGAGTGTCCGGATCGTTGTTGCCGCGCGAACTGATGCCGGAGAATCTGCGGCAACTGAGCTTGGCGACACCGCACGCCTGGGCGCTCGACGCCTATGCGCAACTGCTCTCACCCGATGTGACGACCGTGCATCCGGAACGCATCGCACTCGATTGCGCCGTGCTCTGCCTGTTCGGCCTGGCCGGCTTGGTCGCGGCGCGGCTGACGATGCGGCTGGACTGACCTGATCCGTCTCCCGCTCGCGTCATCGTGTTCTAAGCTTCGCCATGAGTGCCCTGCGCCGATTCCTGCCCTTGTTTGCGCTCGCCCTCCTTGTGGTGGTGGCCGCAGGTCAGGTGCGCGCGCTTCTCGCCGATCCGACAATTTGGCCGCCGGACGATTTCGTCGAGTACTGGGCTGCCGGACGGTTGGCGCTGGACGACGCCGATCCGTATTCGCCCGAGCTGCTGTTGCCTCTGCAACGGGACGCCGGGCGGGACACGGATGAAGCGATCATGATGTGGAACCCGCCGTGGACGCTGCCGCTGGTGCTGCCGCTGGGTGCCCTGCCCGCCCGGGTCGCACAGCTCGTGTGGTTGTTCATCGGCGTCGGCAGCATCGCGGTTGCAGTCCATCTCTTCGCCAAAAGTTTTCCTGAGAATCGTTGGATTGCCTGGATCGCAGCGGCGGGGTTCATGCCGGTCTATCTGGTGCTGCAGGCGGGGCAGATCGGCCCGCTGTTGGTGCTCGGCGCGTCCTTGGCGTGTGCGCATTCCGGCCTGCGGCCGCTGCTTGCCGGAGCCGCGTTGGTCCTCGTCTCCGTGAAGCCGCACTTGGCCTATCTGGTCTGGGTCGCACTGGTGGTCGATTCCGTTGCGACGCGCCGGTGGAAGCTGCTCGGCGGCGGCATCGCGGTCGGTGTGCTCTTCGCGGCCTTACCGCTCCTGTTCGTCCCGCACGTTTATTGGGACTACCTGAACGCGATGCGTGAGCATCCGCCGGCGCAATGGGTGTCGCTGACCCTGGGAACGCTCTTGCGGCTGGCTTTCGGCGAGGGCCGTTTCGGCCTGCAGTTTCTCCCGATGCTCCTCGGCCTCGGCTGGTTCGTCGCGTACTGGTGGCCGCGCCGCAGCAGTTGGAATTGGGAAGCAGAACTTCCGAAACTCCTCTTCGTTTCGTTCCTCACTTCACCGTACGGCGCGTGGCACTTCGACTTGGTCCTGCTGTTGATTCCCGTGCTCCATCGGGTGAAATCCTTGGCCGCGGCACCGCTCACCTCGGAGGTCGTCGCCTGTTGGGTCGCCTATGCCGCGATGAACCTGGCCATGCTCGGCATCAACCTCGGCGGGGGCTACTCGTACTGGTACGGCTGGGTCGCGCCGTTGCTGCTGGTTTGGGATCAGGCCTGTGCCGCCGTCGTGGTTCGCGCAGCCGAGCCGGGGGTTGAACCGAAGGCGGCCTTCGCATGAAATCGCTGCTGCCGAGCCTGTGGGTGCCGGCGATCTTTCTGACGCTTTGGGCCGGGTTGGTCGTCGCCGGGCGCGAGAACTTCCTGCGCGATCCGGGCACATTTTGGCACACCGTGGTCGGCGAGCGGATCCTGACGCAGGGCTTCGCGGACCGGGACGAATACACCTTCACGTTCTCGGCCGAGCCGTGGATTCCGCATCAATGGCTCGGCGAAATCGGCATGGCGTCGGCGCACCGCGTCAACGGCCTTCACGCGGTCCTCGCCGGCGGCGCGGCCCTGTTGGCGGGGCTGTTCACGGTGCTCGCGGTGCGTTGGCTGAGGACGGGCCTGCATCCGATCTTATGCGCCGTTGCGATCGGCCTGACGCTTGCCTCCAGTGCGACGCATTTCCACCTGCGGCCGCATCTGTTCACCATGCTCGGCGTGATGCTGACGATGCTTGCACTCATCGAAATCGACTCCGGTCGACGGCGTTGGACCTTTGCCGCGTGGCTGATTCCGCTTTACGCCGTCTGGGCCAATACCCATGGCGGCATGCTGGGCGGGCTGATGATGCTCGGTTTGGCGGGCTGCGGCTGGACGGTCTCGGCACTGTTGGGCAAGGCTTCACCCATCGCGAGTGCGAAGAGTTTCGCGGGACTTGCCGGCATCGGGCTCGCGTGCGGCCTGACGGCATGCGCCACGCCCTACGGCTCGCGAATCTTCGAGACCTGGATCGCGATCATGCAGGCCAAGCGGCTGCCGGAGATCATCGCCGAACATGCGCCGTTCGATGCCGGCCGCATCGCCAACCTGCCGACGCTGCTGCTGGCACTCCTCTACGTCGGTCTGCTCGCCTCGACGCCCCGGTCTTCGTGGCGGGTCAGTTGGTTTTTGCCGCTCTTCTGGATGATCCAAGCCTACGGCCGGGTGAGGCACGCGCCGCTGTTTTCGATCTGCGCCTGCCTCGTGCTCGCCGACGTTTGGCCGCATACGCGCCTGGCACTTCGCCTCGCAACTGCGCGACCGGATTTCCACACCGCCGCCGGCCGCATCGTGCCCGTGAATCTCCTCGCAATCAAGGGCGTGCTGCTGGTGGCGGCGCTGGGCTGCCTGTGGCAGGCGACGCGTCACCGGAGCGCCGATTGGGCCAAGCTCGATCCCAACTATTGGCCGACCGAGCTGGATGAAACCTTGGCCGCACTTGCGCCGCAGGGGGATGAATCCGGTCGCATCTTCAACGACTACATCGACGGCGGCTACCTCATCTATCGGCATCCGGGCTACAAGGTCTTCGTCGACGACCGCTGCGAACTCTTCGGGGATGACTGGCTGGTCGAGTTCGTGCTGGCCGGCGTTGACGACGACCGCACCGCGCCGTTCATGGAAGCGATGCAGGCGAAGCACGGCTGCTTCGACTTCGCCCTTACCCGACGGGAAACGGCCTTCGATCGCTGGATCACCGCGCGACCGGAGGAATGGGACGTGATTCAGTCGACTGCCACCGCGCGGTTCGCCAGGCGAATCAAGCCGTCGCGAGTTCCGGTGCTTCGCTGAGCCGGACGGTCCGCACGCGGGTGCCCTTCGAGTCGTAGATCAGAATCCGGTGCTCGTCCGCGCTCCAGACCGCCGAAGTACGCAGCAGTCGCGGTCCCTCGATGTGAAACAACAAGCCGGCGCTGCGTCCGCCGCGCGTCAGCTTGGACGTGAACAGCGGCGTCTGGTCCGGCTCGAGGGCATCGAGCCGGCATAATTCCCCATGCACGAACGAAGTCAGTTCGGCAAGCGTCGGCAAAGCGGTCGCGATATCGGTCATGGTCCCGACATCGACGCTCACCAGCCGTGGACTTGACGCAACGCCTCGTAGAGGACGACGCCGGCAGCGGTCGCCAGGTTGATGCTGCGGACTTTGCCGGTCGGCATGGGAATCTCGACGGTCGAGTCGGGAAAAAGCTCCCGAATCTCTCGCGGCAGGCCATGGCCTTCGTTCCCGAAGAGCAGGCCGTCGCCGTCCGCATAATCGGCACGCGTGTAGGTTCGCGGCGCGGGGTTGTCGACGACCCATAACCTTCCGGTGAAGTGCGTGCGGAAGTCGTCGAACGTCGCATGCAGCACGACGTCAACCGCCGGCCAATAATCGCAGCCCGCCCGCCGCAGCGATTTCTCGTCCAGCCGAAAGCCCAGCCGGCCGATGAGGTGCAGCCGGGACCCCGTCGCGGCACAGAGCCGTGCGATGTTCCCCGTGTTCGGCGGAATCTCCGGTTCCCAGAGGGCGACGTGGATCATGGGGAATGCTGCTACTCCCGCTTCACCGGCACGAAGCCCAGCACCACTCCCGCGCAGCGGGCGGCGGACCAGAAGACGATGGCCAGCACCGTACACATGACCGTCGCCGTCAGAGCGATGTTCAGCCGCCCGGTGACGACGTTCCCCTTGGCGATCTCCGCCGGGAAGCGCTCGGTGATGAGGATGGTGCCGGCCGTCAGCGTCGTGGTGCAGACCCAGAGCATGGGAAGGATGGTCACGAGCGCATACCAACCCCGGCCGCGGTTGATGAGCCACGTCGAAACCAGCGCCAACGCCAGCACGGCCAACAGTTGATTGCAGACGCCGAACATACTCCAGATCGTGTCGATTTCGCCCGAATGGATCAGCCAGCCCCAGCTTCCCGTGATGATCGCCGCGGCCAGGATCGCCCCCGGCCACCAGTCGGGCCGGGCGAAGCGCGGGATCACCCGACCCACGGTTTCCTGCAAGAGAAACCGGCCGATGCGCGTGCCGGCGTCGATCGTGGTCAGGATGAAGAGCGCCTCGAACATGATCGCGAAGTGGTACCAGTACTTCAGCAGCGCGTCGCCTGTGATGCCGATGGTCCGGAAGGCCTGCTCGAAGACGACCGACATGCCCACGGCCAGCGTGACCGCGCCACCCGTGCGGCCGCGAAGCGATTCGCCGCCGACTTTTTCCTCCACAGTCCCGAGGTTCAAGTGCTCGACGCCGGACGTGCCGGTCTGGTGCAGGGCATCCGGCGGGCCATAGTTCCGCTCGATCTCCTGCACGCGCTGCGCGAATTCCGGCGCGCGTTCGACCGAGACATTGATGTCGTAGTACAACGTCGGCGGCAGACACGCAGCGGCGATCAGGGCCGTCACCGCGACCAGACATTCGGTGAGCATCGCCCCGTAGCCGATGGTGCGGATGTGGGTTTCGCTCGAGAGCATCTTCGGCGTCGTCCCGCCGGCAACCAGCGCGTGGAAGCCACTGACCGATCCGCACATCACACAGATGAACACGAACGGGAACAGGTGGCCGGGGAAGGTCGGCCCGCCGTTGACGAAGGTCTCGTTGAACTCGGGAGCCTGCAGCGGCGGATTGGCCACCAGCACGCCCACGACGAGCAGCCCGACGGTGCCGATCTTCAGGAAGCTGGAAAGATAATCGCGCGGCCCCAAGAGCAGCCACACCGGCAGGATCGCCGCGATGAAGCCGTAGGTGGTCAGTGCCAAGACCGTCTGATTCCGCGTCAGCGAGAAGAACGGTTCGAGTGCCGAACCCGGCACCCAGTTGCCCGCCACGACCGCGCCCAGCACCAGCGCCCCGCCCATGAGCGACGCCTCGACCGTGCGGCCGGGGCGAAACCGGGACATCCACAGCCCGACGAACATGGCGATGGGAATGGTGCAGGCGATCGTGAACGTCCCCCACGACGACCCCGGAATCAGCTGCACGCATTTCGCGGGTAACGTCAACGTTCCATCGGTCGGCAGCAGTTGCGGCGAGCGGATCGTGAAGGCTTCGGATCGCGGGATTTCCAAGGTATCGTTGTCCGCATAGCGGATGATGCAGCCCGGCGGCAGGTCGAGTGTCGTGCCTTTTTCGCCAGTCGTCGCCGTCGCCGTCGCGCCCGCAGGCAAGCGGATCGTCATGCCGGCCGGCAGTTTCGCCTCCTCGCCCCCGAGCGCTTTGACGACGATGATGCCGAGGCCCGCCAGAGCAATGACGACGATGAAGAGAATCGCGAGGGACGCAATCACCGCCGCAGGCCGACCCAATTCGCGGCGGGCGATCTCGGCGAGCGACTTGCCGTCGGTCCGACTGCTGACCGTCAGCACGAGCATGTCCTGTACGGCACCGGCGAGGCAGACGCCGACCAGCAGCCAGATCAGCCCCGGCATGTAGCCGTATTGGATCGCCAGCACCGGCCCGATGAGCGGCCCCGCCCCACTGATCGCGGCGAAGTGGTGGCCGAACAGGACCCACTTCGAGGTCGGGTGGTAATTCTGGCCGTCATCGTGTGCGACCGCGGGCGTGATGGCGTCGGCCCGCAGCACCGCGACCTTGGCGGCCAGGAACGCGGAGTAGTAGCGGTAGGCCAACGCCAACACCACCAGGGCGAGCACCATCACCGGCATCGCGTGGAAGACGACCCGGCCGCCTTCGTGGTGGTACAGCGTGAACAGGGCGAACGAGGACATGGAACTCCAGATTTCTTTCCGCAGGCGACGCGCCTCCGGGTTCATCCCGGAGGTCCGCGGCGGTGTGCCGTTTCCGACTTGCCCGCATCGTTGGATCGGATTGTGGTCTCGTCCTCCGGGGTGAACCCGGAGGCACGTCGGATCGTGCCGGACTCAGTTCGTGATGCCCTTGGTGATGCCTAGGAAGACGTCTTCCAAGTCCACTTCCTCTTCCTTGAAACTCTTGATCTTGAAGCCTTCCGCGATGAGCTGTTCCACCAGGTAGCTGCCGTCCTCGTGCGCATCGTCCAGCGTGATCTTCACGAAGCCGTTGGTCGTGTCCACGTCGATCCTCTCGACACCCTGATAGGTTTCAAGCTTCTTCGCCGCTTCCTCGTTGCGATCGCGCCCCACCGAGACCATGTACACGTGCTTGCCGCGGACCTGCTTGATGGCCGTGTCGACGTCGCCGTTGAAGAGGAGCTTGCCGCGTTCGATGATGCCGATCTTGTTGCAGATGTCCGCAAGTTCGGGAAGGATGTGCGACGAGACCATGATGGTTTTTTGCATGCCGCGAAGCTCCTTGATGAGTTCGCGCATTTCGATCCGCGCCCGCGGGTCCAACCCCGAGGCTGGTTCGTCGAGCAGCAGAACCTGCGGGTCGTGCAACAACACCCGGGCGAGACCCAAGCGCTGCGTCATGCCGCGGGAGAGCGAGGTGACCAGCGCATCCCGCTTGTAACCGAGGTCGACGAGGTCCAGCACCTGATCGCACTTCTTGCGCCGCTCGGGGCCTTTGATGCGGTAGGCGGCGGCGAAGAATTCGAGGTACTCGATCACCTTCATGTCGTCGTAGACGCCGAAGAAGTCCGGCATGTAGCCGATGGCCCGGCGGATGTCTTTCGAGCTGTTGTAGATGGAATACCCGCATACGCTCGCCTCGCCCCAACTCGGGTTCAGGAGCGTCGCGAGGATGCGCATGGTCGTCGTCTTGCCGGCGCCGTTCGGCCCGATGAAGCCGAAGCAGTCCCCTTTTTCCAGCTTGAGCGTCAACTTTTCGAGGGCGAACAGGTCGCCGTACTTCTTGGTGAGATCGCGCGTTTCGATCATGGGGCGGCTTTCGTTCTCGGTAGGAAAAATTGCTCTTTGGATGGTCGTCGGCAACTTTCGGCGAGCGACGGATGGTAATCCGCCGAGTCCAGTCCATCCCAGACTCGGCGGATTACCATCCGCCGCTCGCCGGGAGACTGGTTCTATTTCTTCGCGTTGGTTCGGATCGGCAGGAAGACGCGAACGAAGGTTTCCTGCCGCATCGTGCCGGGCACGGCTTCGCGCGGCTTCGGACCACCCGGCAGGCCACGCAGCCAGAGCTTCGTCGGCGAAGCGCCGTTGGGGGACATCATCCCCTCGGCCAACCCGGACGGCGGCGACTGCGAAAACACAAGGATGGCCTCGTCGTGGAAGCGCGGCTTCTGCGCGTCCTCGACGCGCCAGGACAAGTCCAGATCCCGTAGGCCGGCATTGTTCAACGGCTTACCGCCGGTGCTGGTTCGTTCGTGGAACAACGCCCCGAAGATGTTCAGGTTGGTGATGATCGTCGGCTGCGGTGTGTAGCCGCGGGTGAAGCGATTACCGTACTGGTCGACGTTCGAGGTCAGATTCACGCTCGCGGCCGAGGTGAACCAGCCCGTGTCCTCGGTAAGCCCGGTGGCGGGGACGTCGATGCGCTGGCCCGGCTGGATCGGCGGCAACTTGAACGCTTTGCCCGCGTAAAGCAGCACCGCGTTCTCGATCGTTTCCAGGGGAATGTTGCTGACGAAGGACCCGACGAGCGCCTTGGCGTTGCCGGGCGGGTGGTACAGGTCTGCGGCGATCAGCGGCGTGCCGGGGTCGATTGTCCCCGTCCAGTTCGCGCTGAAGGCCTTGGTCGACCAGACCTGAATCGGCACCCGGTCCAATCCGGTGGCCGTCTTGCCGCCGGCGTCGTCGGAGTAGGTGTAGCCGCGGGAGACGATGCTGCCGCCACCGCCCGAACCGCCCGCCATCCAGCCGACCGTCGCCGGTGAAGAGCCCAACGCGCCGGGCACACTCCAGCCGTCGGCCGGTTCGATGCCGATGGTGTAGTTGTCGATCCGCGGACTGAAGATCGTGAACCAACTGCGGCCGTAGATCTTCCCGCCCGCGGCATCGACATCGACCACGTCGACTTTGTTGATCTTCAGGTCGTTGCCCTTGATGGCGTACGCGGTGAAGTAGGCCGCGGTGCTGACGGTGGCCACGATGATCGGGAAGGTGATCCAAGTCAGCTCCAGGCGCTTGAAGACGAACTTCAACACCAGGTATTCGATCGGCCCGATCACCAGCGTGTACAGGATGATGAAGAGCGCAACCCAACCGAACGAGACGACCGGGACGCCGTCGAAGGTGTCCACGTGCCGGCGGATGGTGGCCGCCCATTCGTCCTCGTTCTCGCTGGACGAACTGAAGTTGTTGCTCTGTCCGCTGGGGACGAGTGCGGACTTGGTCGAGCCGGCTTCGCGGAGCAGCCAGTCCCAGAATTGGGCGCGGTTCGGGTAATCGAGAAAGGGCGACTGATCGAGATCGAAGGCAACGAACGTGATCCGGCCCAAGCCGAAGAGCGACTGGAGCACGACCGGTTGCGAATCCTCGCCGACGCGGTTGCGTTCCTCACCCGGCAGCGGAATCAGGCTGCGCGGCGTGCGGGCGGCGACGGCGGCGAGGTTCACCTGGGCCACGGGGAAGGTTGTGCCCGGCGTCTTGGGCGTCAGGTCGTCGTTGATGCTCATCCCGGGAAGCACCGCGTAGATGGGCAAGGCCGACACGGCCTTGCTCGGCGGGTCGACCTTCAGCGGCGCCGGCAGGATGGCCTGGAAGGACTTGAGTTGCGACAGCGTCGAGGCGTTCGAGCCGACGCTTACGACCAGCTTGCCGCCGCGGCGGACCCAATCCAACAGAGCTTCGCGGCGGCTGCGTTGGTCGGCCGTGGCGTTGTCCCCGAACAGGTCGAGCAGAAACTGCTGCGAAGCGGAGCCGGTGGTCAGCACCACGAGATCCGCGGTCTGCCAGCCGAGGTATTGGTCCGGCATGTCCATGACATTCGTGATGGCCGAGGCTTCGACGCGGCCGCCTCGGAGGCCCGATCGCGTGCTGTTGTTCGCGTTGGCGTTGCCTCCGGGCAGGTCGAACCCCGGCAGCTTGGACCCCAACCCGACCACCACGTAATTCGCGATATCGCGGTACGCCAAGTTGCGCGAGCCGAACGGCTTGGCCAGCGTGTCGTCCTTGCCGTCATCCGTGAGGATCGTGATGCGGACGTCGCCGTCGCGGTCGCCGGGTCGGACGTAGGCGGTGTAGCCGAAGTCCGAACTTTTGAGCCGAGCACCGGGCAGCAGCCCGTTGAAGCTCTTGGTCAACGGCACGAACATCGTGGTGCGGATACCGTCCGAGTCGTAGGATTCGATTTTGAGTTTGGCACCGCCGCCGAGTTCCTTATTCAGCTTCAACTGCAGATAAATCGGGCACCACTGCCCGCGCTTGACGATGGAAATGGGCTTTTGGGTCGCGAAGTCCTTCTCGTTGCCGAAGCGACCCGGAGGCAGGCCGATCTCGACGGCTTCGATCTCGATGGGGTACTCGAACTGAGCCAGCGCCGACGCGGAGCCGAGCGCAAGCGCGGCGACGGTGAGCAGTAGTCGAAAAGCCATGCGATACCCCAGAAAAAACGGCGTCATTACGGCTTGTCGCTCGCGGCACAGGTACAGGGTTCGGCTCCGCAACGCGGGCAGCCGAGGCCATATTTTTCCAGGAGCGCCGCCTCGAGATCGACACCCGCTCCATTCGCCAGACTCATCAGCCAAGCCAACACATCCGCGAATTCCAGTCGCTGCTCCGCAAGCGTTTCACCCCGGAGTGCCGCCGACAATTCGCCGACTTCCTCCAGAAACCACATGAAGTTGCCGGCCGTCCCCCGCCGGCGATCCTTCGCACCGAACAAGGCGTCGATCCGCGCCTGCCACTGCGTCAGCGTTCGAGCTTCCATGGTGGAATCTTAGCACCCGTACCCGCTTGTACGCCCGCCAATAGTCTACGGTTTTCGATGCGGGCTGATACGGAGCCGCAAACCACCCGTGGCGAGCGGTAGGCGGCGTCCGGTCGGGAGTCGTCGACGAAGCCTATCATAGGGCGGAGCTTACCGCCGATGGGGTTCTTCGGGATGACGACCTTCAACGATGCCCGGCTTCGCCGAGCCAACGACAAGCCGCTTCGCGCGAAGGGTTCCTACGTCCTTTATTGGTCGCAGATGGTGCGGCGGCTGCGGAGCAATCACGCACTCGACTATGCGATGCACCTGAGCCGGGAGCTGGGCAAGCCGCTGGTTGTTTACGAAGGGTTGAAGCTGACCTACCCGTGGGCCTCCGTCCGCTTTCACCGCTTCCTCCTGGAAGGAATGCGGGACAACCGCGCCGAGGCGACAGCACGGGGCGTCACGTATTGGCCGTTCGTGGAAACGCCCGAGCAGCCCGGCCGCCGACTGGTGACGATGCTGTGCGAACGCGCCGCGGTGCTGGTGACGGACGACTACCCGCAGTTCATCGTGCCGGCCCAGACCGCGGCAGTGGCGGACAAGGTCACCTGTGCGGTGCACGCCATCGACGGCAATGGCTTGGTACCCTTGTCCCTGTACGGCCCGCCGACGGCGGCGGCGGCGCACCTGCGGCCGAAGATGCACAAGCTCTTCCTGGAAAGCTGGGCCAACAAGGCCGAGGCCGAGCCGGACTTCGCCGCGCTGCCGCACGAGGAGTTGAAGCCGCCCTTTGCGCTGTGGTCGCCGCCTGCGGACCTCGACGAATTCGTGCGGAGTCTTCCCATCGACCAGTCGGTCCCCGCCGTGCCGGGGCTGATCGGCGGCCGCGTTGAAGGCCTGCTGGTGCTCGCGGACTTTCTCAAGTTCAAATTGAAGCGCTACGGCAGCGAACGGAGCAAGCCGGACGACCCAACGCGGAGTGCAGCCAGCCGGCTCAGCCCCTACCTGCACTACGGCCACTTGGGGATACAGGACGTCTGCGGGGCCGTGTTCGACCACGTGAAGTGGACGCCGGAACAGCTGAACCTGAAGAGCCGAACCAAGGACGACTTCTTCTGCCGGGATGAGGACGTCAACGGCTTTCTGGACGAAGCCATCACCTGGCGGGACGTCGGCCATCAGTGGCACTTCGCGAAGCAACGGCTGCTCACCGAGCAGGGGACCGCGAGCACTTGGACCGGCACGGAACCGCCCGCCTTCAACTTCGCCCGCTTTGATTTCTCACCGCTCCCAAATGCCGGCACGCTCGCCGCCGCGCTGCCGGGGTGGGCGTTGAAGTCGCTGGCCAAGCACGCCGAGGATGACCGCCCGCACACGTACACCCTTGCCGAGTTCGAAGCGGGCCGGACGCACGATGAACTCTGGAACTCCGCACAGCGGGAACTGGTCGCCACCGGCCGCATCCACAACTACCTACGCATGCTCTGGGGGAAAAAAGTGCTCGAATGGTCGCCCACCATCGAGGACGCCTATCGCGTGCTGGAACACCTCAACAACAAGTACGCCATCGATGGCCGGGACCCCAACAGCTACACCGGCATCCTTTGGTGCTTCGGCCTGTTCGACCGGCCTTGGATCGAGCGGCCGATCTTCGGCATGATCCGCTACATGACCTCGGACAGCACCGCCAAGAAATTCAAACTCGCCGGCTACCACGAATTCATCCGCACCCTGCCGACCATCGCGGCCGTCCGCACCGGCGCGGCCGGTCGGGGAACGCTGTTCGGATAGGCTCGCGATTTCGGAGTTCGGATTGCGGAGTTCGGATTGAATCCGCATTCCGAAATCCAAAAATCCGCAATTCAGAAGTGCTTCCACCCCGTCGGTTCCAACGCCGATTCGATGCCGTCGCAGACGATCGTGAAGCCCTGTTCGACGACGATGCCGATGCGCGGATACGGAATGCCTTGCCCCGGGGCGGCGGCGAACATCAATTCGAAGTCCTCGCCGTCGCCCAGCGCGTGCTGCAACGGCGTTCGTCCCGTGTGTTTGCTCCGCTCGACGGCGTCCGAGTGTATGGGAATGGTGTCGGCGAACAGTTTCGCCCCCACGCCGGACTCGGTCACGAGATGATGCAGGTCGGCAGCCAGGCCGTCGCTGATGTCGATCATGGCGTGAATGCGGAATTGCCTGATCAACTCTTGCGCCTCGGCGATCCGCGGTGTGGGTGTGAGGTGCCGGCCGAGCAGGCTGCCGCCGCACGGTCCGGTGACGAACAGTTCATCGCCGACCTCGGCGCCGGAACGCAGGATCGCGCCGCCGTCCGGCGCTTCGCCGAAGAGTGTGACCGAGACCACCAAGCCGCCGGTCCAACTGTTCGTGTCCCCGCCGACGATGACGACGCCATACTTCGCGGCAACCTCGGCCAGCCCGCGATGCACGCCTTCGGCGATCGCGATGCCGTTCGATTGCGGCAGCACGAGTCCGACGACGGCATACAGCGGGCTTCCCGCCATCGCGGCAATGTCCGACAGATTCACCGCCATCGCCTTGCGGCCGACGGCTTCCGGTGCGGTTTCCCTCAACAGGAAATCGACGCCTTCCGTCAGGACATCGGTGGTGATGAGCAACGGCTGCTTTGGTGGAACGACGACGGCACAATCGTCGCCGGGACCGACGAGCATGCCCTCCGACGAGGCGGTTTGCTTCCGGACCCAAGCGATGAAATCGAATTCGCCGGCCATTCGGGTGTGCCCTCAATTGTGCTCGCGCCACAGGTTTGAGGCGTGGTGTTCGTTAAACGAGGGCTTCTCGGTAAACTTTTCCGGCGAAAGTCTGATTTTTGTCGCCCCGCCGTGAATTCCGTTCTACGATTTCGCACGCTTGCCGAACCTCATGCCTCCCTGCGTGCATTCGAATCGGCCGTTCCGTTCGCCCCGTCGAGAGTCGTTGGAGCCTGCCGATGAATACCCCGGATCCGATTCCTTCGCTCCCGGAAGTCCTAACCTCCAGCACCGTGCTGCAGACCTACGGCGAACCGCGCTTCCATACTGAAGGGGACATCGCTGCGGTCGCGTATCTCGCCGACGGTACGCTTTACTCCATCGACGACGCGGGCATTCTTCGCCATTGGTCCGGCGACGGCAAGCTGCTTAAGCGGTCGTACCTGTCCGATCTCGAAACGCTGTGGGCGTTCGCGCCGTTCGGCGTCAAGCTGGCCAGCGGCAACGACGATCTGCTGATCTGGGAAACCGCGACCGGCCAACTCGCCCACCGCATCGTCCTGAAAAGCTGGCTGACCACACTTGCATTCAACGCCGATGCCGCGCAGCTCGCCGTCGGCCACGACGACGGCACGATCTCGCTCTGGGACGCGAACACGCTGAACCCGATCAAAACGCTGAGCGCGAAGACCACCGCCGTCGCCGCCTTGGCCTTCTCGCCGGATTCGAAATTCCTCGCTTCATCCGCCGAGGACCGCATCGTGCGGATTTGGGACGTGGCCACGGGTCAGGAAGTCTACCAGGGTCGCAGCCACACCGACCGCGTGCCGAGCTTGAGCTGGGCGCCGGACGGCAGCCTGCTCGTTTCCGCAGGCTGGGACACATCCGCCCGCGTGTGGCGGCCCACCGAAACCGACCCGGTGATTCTCCTGAACAGCCACGCCGAGCAGGTGCATCTGGTCGCCTTCCACCCGACCGACGCCAAGGTGCTCGCCACGGCCGACTCGGACTACGACATCTACCTTTGGGCCGATGCGACCTACGGCAAGGTCGGCCACATCCTTCGCGGCCACGTCGATGAAATCCGCAGCCTGAGCTTCAACGCCGATGGGTCGCGGCTGGCGTCCGCCGGGGCCGATCGCGTCGTCCACATCTGGGACACGGCCACGGGCCGACTTCTCGCCGGGCCGAACCCCAAGGGCAAGCACGCCGTCGCCGTCTTCGAGCACGCCGGCAGGCTTCGCCTCGCCAGTACCGGCGGCCCGAGCTTCCGCTTGTGGGATGTCGAGACCGGCGACGAAGTCGAGCAGACCGACGACTTCCCCGCCTATTCCGTGGCCGCCGCACCGGACGGTTCCTTGCTCGCCGCCGGCGGGACCGATCACGTCACCCGGCTGTACGACCTCACCAAACCCGGTACGCCCCCGCGGCTGCTGGAAGCGACCAAGCCGCCGATCGGCTCGATCGCCGTCGGGCCGAAGGGGGATCTCGTCGCCCACACCAGCCCAGCCGATGGCCTGGTCTGGATCTGGACCACGACCTCCGACGAGGCGATGCTGATTCTGATCGAAGCGGCCGACGGCTGTACGCTCGAAGGCGTCGCCTTCCACCCGGACGGCAAACGCGTCGTCGTCGGCGGCATCGACTACCTCAGCACCGGCGAGCGCGACGGCGCGGTCTGCGTCTGGGACTTGGCCACCAAGGAGAAAACCGCGACCTTCGACTACGGCGTCTACGCGGTCACGGTCGATGACGGCGGGCGTTACGTCGCCGGAGCGGGCTTGTCCGAACGGGTCTATCTTTGGGACTTGACCCTGGACAGCGAAGAGCCGGTGTTCGCCCTGGAAGGCCACACCGACCGCATCCAGGCCGTGTGCTTCTCGACGGACGGCAGTTATCTGGTCAGCACCTCGGACGATCAGACCCTGCGGATCTGGGACGTGCTCAGCGGTCGCCTCCTCGCGATGCGAGAGTTCGACGCCCCCATCCAATCGCTCGCCTTCAGCCCGGACGGCCAATGGCTCTTCACCGGCAACGCGGACACGACCATCCATCGGCTCGACTTCGCAAAGCTGCTGGACGATTGAGGAATCACGAGCGCAGTCTTGCCCGGTGAGGCGGGCGCAGGACGAAGATGCAGGGACTATAGCCGCCCGGCATGCGCGATTAAAACTTGCATTGTGGTGGCGGAACCGAATGCGGGTCGAGACGGATGACGAGAGTCACGGTTTGGCCATACCAAAGAGGCGGTCGAGAGTGGCTCGGTCCTGGTTCAGGTCGGCGAGTGAGTACTGTACGCTCGCCCCGCGTGTGCCGAGCCACTCCTCCGCGTCCCATCGGTTGTCGAACCCGAGCAGCCGTTGCACTTGATGACGGGACAGGTCGCAATGGCCGGTGTCGTCGATAGACTGACGCAAAAGCCGGCGTCCCGTCCGGTCTCTCGTTTCGCCATCGTCCCACCGAGCGGCTGCTCATGGCTTCCATTCTCGCCAAACGCATTCTCGACACCTTCCAAGACTCCGCCGGGACCGAACTCGACCTCAGACGACTTCAACTCTCCCACGAAGACTGGGCCGCGTTGACCGCCGGAGAGGATGGTTTTCGCACGGTGGTCACCCTCCAAGTCGGCATGCAGTCCGTTCCCGGTTCGGTCGTCATCCGGTTCGCCGCCCTCTTGCCGAACCTGCGTCACCTTCAGGGGACGGCACTGCGAGATGATGACCTCGGTCTCATCGCCGACAAGCTGACCGCACTCACCTCGCTCAACCTGACCGGGTGCAACCAGGTGACGGACGCCGGGGTGAAAGCCGTCGCCGACAAGCTGACCGCACTCACCTCGCTCGACCTGTCCTGGTGCGTCCAGGTGACGGACGCCGGGGTGAAAGCCGTCGCCGACAAGCTGACCGCACTCACCTCGCTCAACCTGTCCTATTGCAACCAGGTGACGGACGCCGGGGTGAAAGCCGTCGCCGACAAGCTG